>WPCK01047763.1_pt1 | contig 86283 bp, 89 predicted proteins | sample 5399851 | NCBI WGS metagenome assembly WPCK01 (sample SAMN12869471, study PRJNA574797) | sludge metagenome | isolation source: wastewater treatment of pH11 | place: China:Beijing | collected 2019-05-20 | reverse complement strand
ACTTGCTTTGATGGGTTCAAGTTTGAAATTGGATTTGAGGTGCCCAGGATTTCCAATAGGACATTTTATGCGGCGTTTCTGCGGCATAGTAGTTTTGACCAAGCGCTGGCATATGTACGGCAAGTTGCAAAAAAGGAGAATCAGGATTTGACGATTGGGAGTGAGCCGTTCATGTTTGGCGACGCAGAAGGATGGTACATGAGTCATGAAAATGCGGTGCGTCAGGCCGCTATTGATGGGCGTTCGATAGAAGATGGCGAGCCGAAGGAGTATTATAAGAATACTGGGATGATTGCAATGCCAAGGTGGATAGTCCATTGTGATCGGTTTCTTGCTGAAACAATGGCTGACGAGTTGCCAGAAGAGAATGCCATTTCCGTGGTTTTTGGTGAACTGCTACCCGAGTTGCCAAAGTTCGTTGACGAGACCCAGCCTTGGTGGGTCGAAGTTCAATGGCCGGAGGCAATGTCATACTCACTTTTAACGGATTTGCGACTAGCTTATTTTAGCGTTAATGCAGGCCAGAAGGATGGCATGCGGCTACTCCGCAAGAATCCCATAGGGGAAGCAATTCAAATCGAGTCTCGATCAGACAGGTGTTTTGCTGTATTCGAGTTCTTGTTTAATGAGCAGGTGAGACGGCTCGGGGTCGATATCAAAGGATTTGCAAGCCACGACGGATACTTTAAGTGGACGTGGCGAAATTCCCTTAAGGCCCGCGATTAGAGCGAATCTCCCGTTCATGTAGCGTAGCCGCAGTGTCGAAAGTAGTTGGCACATTCGGCAGATGAGAACTGGTCGACGAGCTGTGCGAAGATCAATGCCACCGCCAGAGCAACTAACCGAACTACTTCCCGACATATGGCTCAAGCAAAACCCGCAACATCGCTGGGAAATCGCCGAAACACGAAGAAAAGAGAGGACGTAGTTCCTCACGCGCTTACGATCAATACAGGCCAGGGAAGCATGCAAATTGTATTGCGACGTTGACGGAGCTGATTGATCTGGGTGCCGGTGATTCATGGACTTTTCGATTGAAGGGACATTCACACGACGGCGTGGGCAAGGAAAGCGAAGCGGTCATTGACTACCGAACGGCACTCTCACTTGATTCTAACGACGCGAAGGCGAATAACGCACTAGCTTCGATATATGCCACAAGCAAGAACGGCGACCTTCGAAACTGGAAGTCCGCCGTCACCCTTGCTACCCGGGCATGTCAAGCCACCGAGTTCAAGAAGGCCTACATTTTCGATACTCTTGCCGCCGCGTATGCGGAGAGCGGCGATTTCCGGAATGCCGTTCGTTGGCAGGAAAAGGCCCTCGAACTGGCCCCGGCTGAAAGCAAGGAGGACTATCGTTCCCGGCTCGAACTCTGCAAGGTCAGGAAACCCTGTCGCGAATAGAATCGCGGCCAAACCCGGAAACGACCAGACTCGGCCCGCAGGAAGCGGGCCGTCCTCCGGGCTACAGAGTCAGTTGTCGTTCATCATCGACTGGATGTACTCCGCCCGACGGACATTGAGAGAGGCGATGAGGGTCCGCTTGAATCGATCGTCCATCGGTACGGCCTCGATTTCATCAACTTGTTTTTGGTACCACGAAAACAGCTGAACAAGTGACATGAACTTCGGTGTTGGCTTGACCTGTTCGCGATGATGGAGGATCACTTTGCGAAGCTGTTCAGCCCGGTCCTCAACCTCCCTCGCCGGCACATTGTCATTCATGTACTTGTTTATCCACTCATCAAGTGATGCGCGTGGGAACCTTCCAGCGATGTCGACAGCGTACAGCTGGTACAGCATTTCACAATCGGCACGGGCGTCGGTACGCATTTTCTGTTCGTTCAACCTCTGGCGAGTCTCCTCTTCGCGCCGCTTGGCATCTTCCAATTGTCGTCGCTCTCTTTCCGGTGCCTGGCGATCCCATTCCTGCCGTTCTCGTCTTCGTTTCTGTTCGGCCTCCTTTGCCTCTCGCTCGGATTTTCGCCGCGCTGAGGCTCTCCGTGCCTCAGAAGAAGTGGTGCTCCAGAAACTTGCCAACGCCCCGAATCCGGACAGCAAGACCCAACATGGCCCCAAGAACAAAAAGGCGAAAATCAAGCCGTGAACCGGCACTGCGGCAATCGTACTCAACTTTGCTAATGGACCGAAAAAGACAACGACGCTTGCGACAACGAAGACAAATGCCGAAAGTCCCAGCCCGAACAGTTTCAACCTCGGATATTGTGCGATCAACTTCTTTCCCACAAAAAAGAAAACCGCACCAAACATCAACAGGGAATAAAACGCTTCACTGCTTTCAACAGGCAACAGGTTCATTTCCGCAAATCGCGAAACCAAAATCTCAGCAACTCTCTCGCAATGCCAAATGGGAAGCGGGCTACTCAAAGCCGCACAAAACCCATACGACTCCCTCAAGCATTACAGCATTGCTGAGTCAATTGTATAGGCTCCTTATGCGAGAGAAAGCGAGGCTAGGATTTCACGGGCCGTTCAGTATGGCCAGACGCAAGCGAGTGTTTGGCAAAATGGGGAACCTGAAGAGGGATTTCCGGCCGTGTCGGCTACTTCTTTCGTCCCCGGAGCCTTGCCGGTTGTGTTTTCGAATTCGACTTGGGCTTGCCCGTTTTCTTGCTTTTTGATTCGCGGGTGTGACTGCCGCCGTTTGCCATAGTTATGCTCCTTTGTGCTCCTGGACAGGGGTTATGGGGCGGACGAATAGTCCATTTTGGACTATTCGGAAATGAACTTTATCATCCGGCCCCATGAAAGGCAAGCGCCGGCCGGAAAAATCGAAATTCACTCGGGAATACCAGATCGCCCTGCAATTGCTGCGGGATTTCAGACTCAAGGCCGGTGTGACGCAAATTCAATTGGCCGAAAAACTCGGAATGACGCAATCCCACCTGAGCAAAATCGAGCGAGGGGAGGCACGAGTCGATATCGTCCAGCTCCGACGAATGGTCCTCGCATTCGGCGTCTCCTTACGGCATTTCGTCGACCAATTCGAATCCAGGCTGGGTGGTCGTTAGCTTTGTTTCTGGCCGCCGGACGTCAATTCTGGCCGGGCAGTATGCCGAGCAATTGGGCTGATCGACGGTAGTACTTCGAAAGAGTGTCCCGGGAGGCTCCCAGAAAGACCAACTCCAGCGCGACAAACATCACTTCCAGCCAGCCAAACCAGGGAGCGAAACCGGCTTGAGCGCGGAGACTCACGTACGCTATGGCCGTCGCGACGGCCATGTTGGCGTAGAACTGGTAATGCCGGTAATGAATTTCGATCAGTAGGTGGTATGCCTCAACCCGGTCAGCCAGTTTGGCGAAGTTCAGGTTTGGAATTCCGAGTCCAGTCCGTCGATGCAGGGTATCAATCACTGCCCAACGGATCGCAGTGACCGTCATCCCGCACGCAATGGACGCTATTGTCAGATACAGGAACCCGCCAATCGTCGGAGCCTGCTCGGGTCGCGTCGCAAACCAGGTTTGTATTCCTGGAACGAAAAGGCCCACCCCCCACAAAGTGGTCGCACCCGGAACCAGGTACGCAATTAACGGGCCGAATGTGGTGTTGGACACGGACTGCAATTCTGCCGCAGCGTAGCAGATCACTCGAAGAACCCAGCCCGAGTTCGCTTGCAAATGACCCAGAAACGCCGTAACTTGCAAACATGACAGGCAAACGAGATCCGGCTCCTGCGACGAAACAGGATGTGAAAGCACTGGTCGATGCCATTGCCAGTTCGCACAAACAAATGGAGCGACGGTTCGCCGAAATGCAGAAATTGAACAGGAAATGGAAAGACGAGATTCTCGGGCATTTTGATGTCCGTTTCGAACTTCTCAGAAGCGACCTTCTGGATGCCCAGAATGACCGGTTCGGCAATCACGAATTACGCATCAGCCGGCTGGAAAGGAATTCCAGTTTAAATTTGGGCTGAGCCCATTGGCCGATCGACTTTCGCGCATTCGAGGCAATCGGACTGGGATCGCCAATGCCTAAATCAGCACACGCTCGACCTCATCGAGAGACACTTCGTCGCGGACTCGGTTGTAAAGGTTGGTCGTGCGGGAGGAGGCATGGGCGGCCATATGCTGGGCACGTTCAAGGGTACCGCCGTTTCGCATGTACTCGGTGATTCCAGTTGCCCGGAAAGTGTGGCAACAAATATCCGGTGACAGCCCTAACTGCCGGGCGCGGCGTTTGATCATCCGAAGGGCGTCATTTCGGTGCATTCGGTTCGGCGTGATGTATTGGCGCTTGCCGATCGTGCGGAAGAGGGGAGTGTCGAGTTGATCCCGAAGGCCAGTCGCATCCAGATACTCGGACAGGTATGCCTCGGCGTTATGGCTGAGCGGCATTTCGTGGTACCGGCCTCCTTTCTCTCTGAGTCGAATCCAGTGGCGGCCTGAAGTCGTGTACACATCGCGAACGTCCATGCGGACGGTCGCTCCCACACGAGCAAACGTAAAAACCATGACGCCGATCAAGGCCCGGTCGCGCAGACCGACAATTGTTGTCGAGTCGATCGAGTCCAGGAGCTGCCTTGTGTCGGCTGCCGACAGGACAGGTGTCTTGCCCTTGGTGATGACGACTTTTGGACCCTTCACGGATGCGGCAGGATTCGCGCGGAGAACGCCGCCCGTGACAAGGTAGTCGAACAACATTCGGATTGCGGCAAGGTGCTGTTTGACGGTCAAATCGCTGTGGGTTTTGCAAAGCCCTTCGATGTACGCCGCAACCTGAATGGGCTCGAATTCGGAAATCGAAATTTGCCAGTTTTCCGCCCAGCGGCAAAACCGCCGGACCGCCCGCAGATACGCCAACCTCGTATTCCTGTTCCGGATGTTCGCCGAAAAAAACTCGACAAATCGCCGAATTGCGTCCTGACCCGCATCCCGGATAATCCCCGGTACGGCGACCGTGGCGATGGCCGATCGTTTCCGGATGTGGGCCAGCTGACGCAAATCGGGCATTGAAGTAGCGGGGAAATGGCTGGTTCAATCATACGTGTCATAAAGGACATTATGCAACACTATTGGCCGCACCGGTCGACGTGACCGAATCATGGTACCGAGAGAGAAAGAGTACGGACTATTTGACGTTGCTACCGACTTATTGCTGCGGTACAGCGGAGCATGGAGCAAAATCCAAATCCACGACAACAGGTACAACGTGCTTCCCCTTTCCATCGATGACAATTACATTTTCAACCTGTCCCAAAACCGGGATGCACGCAAGTGCGCGGAAAGGCATATTAAATGTCGCACTCACCTCTGGCAGCCGATGCCAGAGGGCAAATACGGGTATGTCATCATTCCATAGCAAGCATTGAAGCCTTGTCGTGATTGTTAAGAATTCGTGATGTCCTTGCACCATCACGATTAAGCCACCGAGCGTTAACTTGGCGCAATAACCATCGGCGTGATCGCACAGGGTATATGTGTATTGGCTGACTTCTGATGGCATGGACCTAATTCCTGGACTTCAATGATATGATAGAAGGATCAAAGTCTAAATGGCCTGCTATTACTCGCCGAACTTTTTGGCTGGCTGGATGGCAATGACTTCGTACGTTTACCAACTTTACTCGACACTTTCCGGCGTGGGGACGCAGAAGCTTTCTTTTTCCTTGCCATCATATGTACTCTCAATAGTCGTTTGGGTTGGAGGCAAGGAGGCCTGCATATTTACGTTCATCCGCCAATTCCCGAAGCAACGAAACGAGAACGAGCTTCGGCTGCCAGATCCGAATCTGGCAAACCGACAAAGCGTGTGCGAATGTCCGACTTTCCCTGCGGAGTGGCTTCGAACCCATTGACGGTGAATCGCCCCCGAAATAGTCCATCATTCACCAAGCCTACAAGCTGGACCCGAAACATTCCAAACCAGAACTCTGCGGGTACCGCGGTGGTTGCCGCTAGCCGCAAACAGGCGTCGGAAAACGCCGCCCAGAAGAACCACATGCTTCGTCCATTCATGTTATGCCGTGGATCCTGCGGGCGCAGCGGATCGTCGGGCAAGGAGTTGTCGCCGAACCTTTCGTAACCATCTAGGAATGTCAACAGCGGGACGGGCCTACCGTAGTGGGCCGTTACAGTCTCTCGTTGTCGCTGCTCAAGACGGCCAATTGCGCCAACAATTTCTGGCCTCTTTACGGCAGCGTCCCACATCGGTTCGCGACTTGGATCATTGGAAAACTGAAACCAGAGTGTCGCCACTCCGAAAAACGTGTTGATATCAGCAGATGTTTGTGGTGTTGCCTGAAACATCGCCCAATTGTCGAAATCTCGCCAGTAGGTGTTATGGATTGCCGGATCAGGTAACGGACCACCAGCGTTAAGCTCAAACCACGGATTGGTGTTCAGCGTCTGATCGGGGCACCCGGCAGCGATCCAGTCCCGGATTTCCTGGATTTGATCCGGGTGGACCGGAGGAAAACCAACTGGCATGCGAGGAAAAAGAGCACCGGGCGGCGGCGGGTTCAGATCGTCGCCAAATGGCGATCGTCCCTCAAGGGCCTTTACGAGATTGGACTCATCCGGATCGAACGTGCCGTCGGGACGCGCAACAATCACTTTGTAGCCAAAAACCGAATGGGCCACAAACTGATCCCGCGTGAGGCCACGCCAGAACGGCCCATGTGCCCCGAAGTTTGAACCCTCAACAGCGTCATCCAGAATCTGCTTGATGCGTGTATAACCAGCCATTGTCGGTTCCATTGTTCCAGTGCAAGTTGAAGTAGGACAACAGAGTTCTGCTTAAATCGTGGCGGGTCACTCCGGAGCGCCGGCGTCGATCCATGCGGCCAGTCGTTTAACGTCGGGTTCCGGCATGAATGGACCGCTGGGAGGCATTCGCCCGATCAGGCCCGTTGCGGGGTCAAAAACCGTCCCTGGCGTACCTCTCAGTGACATGATGATGTTCGAATTCTCCGAATTGTTGACGATCAGAATCTTCATTGGTTCGCCGGTGTCTGGGTGTGGCACGTTCGGAATGTTGCCGCTGACGAATTGGTCGCGCGTCATGTTCCTCCAGAATGCCCCGTGCGGCGAAAACTGAATGGGAATGTTGTTGTTCGTTACGAAGTCATCCAGTAGTTTCTGCACACCTACATAACTGCTAATCTCCGGACCAGCGATTCCGGGTGCCAAGAGATTTCTTGATTTAAGGGCTGACAGCATGGAAAGCATAGGGATATCGCCATCTGCGAATTGAAGGTCGGCGCTCACCTCCGATTTAATTGTTGAAAACTCGGTAAGCGACATGTTCAGACCTGCCAGGAGCTCCATCTGCTCGCGGTCCACAAGGCCCTGCTTCAAGATGTGGCTCAGATTCATGTTCATTGCCGGAATACCACTTGTCGGGGACCGACTCGTCGCGTGGCATGAGAAACAGTTCGGGAAGAACGTTTGGGTAAACGTTTCCATCGTGCTATTGGAGAGTTTGACAGAGCCGGTAACATGCGGCTGAATCGTGGTTCCGGTGAGCCCGGGCACCAACTGACTTTCGGGTTTGAACCAATTGCCTCCCACCAGCATATAGTTTTTCCAGATGGAATCGATCTCAAGCAGTGAATGGACGCTCTGGTTCAGACTCTTAATGTTCGCAGTGTCACCAGCGTCTCCACCTCCAAAAGCGAACTGCCGAAATACGGACGTTACGGGCGACAGCTTTCCCGTTGCTGAAGCAAACGACACAGTGCCGGCGTTGGCTTGATTACATTGATTCGCCGGCGCGCCCGACGGGCAAAACGTCCAGTTTTCCGCAGTGACAGGATTTGTCGAATTCGGATCAACACCGATGGGCAAATCCGGCGCGTTGCGGACATGTTCAAACGTGGACCAGATGAATTCCGGGTGTCCCTCCACGACGCCGACAACATGCAGACCGACGAGCGCCACCATCACTTGCTGCTGATCGGTCATGTCCACAATGACATTCGCGCCCGTGCACGTGGCTCCGCCATCCAGACACTTGAGCTTTGGTACCATTGCTTTCGTCGTGAAAAAGCCAGCCGCCGATGCACCGTCCGGCACGATCTTCCATGCCGACTTCAGTTCGACTGCCTTCTTCGGGAAGTTTGTCGTCGCTGGCGCGGCAACATAGTTGGATTTCAAGTAGAACTTGTTCGATCGGACGAATTCGTAGTATTCGGGGCTGACAAACGACGCATAGAACACTGGTGCGCCATCGGCATCTACGAGAACTCCACTGCTCGTCGCCTGTCTAATGTGACCGATCGACACCTCCGTTGCTGATTTCATGGCTCGTGGAACCAGTCTCAGCGGCTGATTCGCCAGCCGTGCCTTCATCGTGACCGAGTCCAAAGGTGCTGGAGCGCGCCCCGGCGAAAACAAATCGTCCTCCATCGGGAGATTCAGCAGCCTGATCCGCCCGCCGTCTACTGGCTGCGTCAGCCACAAAAACTCCTGCCACGCCCACTGGTGAAACTCGCAGTTCGACGTCGGCATGTGAAAATCCGGCTCTGGGGTCGTCGCGTGAGGAAACCATCCGGGGGGCGCTGTACATTGAGCGACCAATTGGCCGGATTGCAACAACAACGCAACGATAGCCAGAAGAACGGCACAAATGATTCTGCACATGCGACACCTCGATGGGCCAAGAATCTGCGATATCAACTGTTTGCGCGAGAATAATTTACCGATTTCCGAATGATGGTACAAGCCAACAACGAGGAAAAACACGTGGACGCGTAGGACCGGTGTCGCTTTTCCTTTTCAGGCCGGCGCAGCCAATGAGCCATTTACGTGCGGCCCTTTCCCCAGTAATTCCCTGGCTTCCGTTGGTCGCCCGGCGTTCAAAAGCTGCGACGTGGTCGATAAGCGGCATGGACTACAGCCGAAGCACTGGAACCGAATAGTGGTGACAAACAATAGCGATCTGAGCGACGGCGCGCAACGTACGTCGGTCCGACACACCGGGGGACAGTTTTGTCGCCATGAGTCCGTTATCCTTCATTAGGGCGATAAAGATACGAATAGCGATCAACCATGGCGAATGGCCTGCTCAAATTTGGCAGGGCTGAGCTGATGATCGCGGTGAAAGCTTCGCAGGGTACCGATCTTCCAGAGTCGGTTGCCGTGTACCGAAACGCAGGTCCGGTGAGTTCCTCAATCGAGAAAACGGTGACTGCCCCGAACGCGTTTAAGGGTGAAACCTCGCTGCAACAGGAAATCGACCATTTCCTTACCGCTGACGCGAGGCAGTCTAACCATGCGCCAATTCCGTCAGATTCCAGTCGACGGTGTGAACAGTCGGAGAATTCACTCGCTGCAGGGCGTCGTCAAGCCCGAAGGCTTCGATGTAGCCTCGGAGGGCTTCGCGGAGGTCGGCAATTGCCTCCTCGGGCGTTTCCCCTTCTCCGTAGGCCGGAATATCAGGCACGCGCGCGGTGTACCCGCCTTCGGCGGGATCTGGAATTAATTCGACGGCCAACATAGGGGCTCCTTTCATACGGCAATTGTACCACATTCCCGCACCGTTCGACCAGCAAATTCGTCGTCAAAAATCCCCTGCCGCCGTCGCGACAGGGGTGCGCTGTTCTCTCGGCTAAGAAGAAAGTAAAGTCAATCCGTGGAACGTTGGTGATCAAAAATCCATTCTTGGGCTTTTTCCAATGCATAATCGACTACGGGAATGTCTTGAGGACGAAGGGTCTTCGTCTTCTTCCATTCGCCATCGTCGCGGTAGTTACGGGCGAACGATATCGAGTGCATGTTGACCTTGCGGTCCCCATCCACAACAATTTCATTCGACCAGCTGGCAATCTCAATTGAGTTGCCTTGACCGCTTGAGTAGGGCCCGAAGCTTGCAACCGGGGCCTTGTTCGAAGCGGTTTTTTCGTTTGACTCTGCGGTGTTGGACATCGCATCGACTCCTTAAGAATGTGGAACTGTAAATTGCTGATTGCTCAGCAAGCCACTGCCTGACCTTCAGGGCAAAGCAACTTTTGCAGACTGATCGTCTCGTACGTCGCCTTCAGCGGGTACTGTTGAAACCGATCCTTAAGCACTGCCGTAAACGCATTCAAGAGCGAATATGCAGTCCGATCCTGAAAGGCCTCGTGCGAAGGCGTCCTCCATTCGCGAAGGACTTCGGGAATGGCCCGCCAGCCGATCAATCGCCGTTCGGCTGACTGGAGGATCAGGCTGTTGGCTTCGTCCTCAGAGAGGCCGCGAGCCTTCATTGCAGCAAGGCGGAATTCCTCGTTGTCAATGAACTGGGGCAGGGCACCGATCGCGTTGGTGATTCCTTCGCGGTACCGGTTTTCTCCAAACCGGGTGTGCTTCTCTGAAATGACAATCTCGGCGGAGAACGCCAAATTGTCACAAACAAATGTCCGTGTCCCACAACAGAATCCGATCGGAAACGAGCGATCATTGGAATTTCGAATTCCAATCGATAGTGTCTCCGACCCGCCGATCTCGGATTGCAGATCAAGGACGCCAAAGAATTGACGGCCGTGCCTGGAAACCGACAATCGGGAATGCAAGACCGGAAAGCCTGCCCAATGAAGTGTTTCATCGACAGCATCGAGTATCGTCGAGTGCTTCACCGGAAACCAGGTGTTTGTGGGTGCAGGTGCCTCGATCAGACGCAGGTCATCACGAGAGACTACCTGGGCACCGCAGTGCAGGATCAATGAAGAGTTCATAGATGATCTCCTGTGTTGTGAGAGAACAGCCGGATAAGTGTAGCGCAAACGTCTGCCGCGCCCCAGGCTGCACGTGTTGTCCGGAAGATTGGGCTTGCGTCCAATCGACCATCGGTTTTCGTGTATGAAATCGTGTCTTCGGAAAATGCAGAGGGCATCAAGCCAGTTGCGCAAATTGGCGTATTGCAGTAGTTTGGCTGCATGACGAATTCGAAAGACCGTTCGGATGAGGCAGCGATCGAGGGAGTATTGGAACGGCAGCTCCTTCGGCTTGTGGATCACATCGATATGCGATTTGAATCACTTCGCCACGACTTGCTCACGCTCAATCGGGAAAGCACCCGCGAACTCGTGTTGATTCAGAACGACAAGCTCGCTGAATTCGATCAACGACTTACGGAGATCGAGAAGCAAATCAGCGGTGATGCAGCCTGAAGCCGCGTTGGTCGGGTCTCAAGAACTTGAATCGGTCATTGATCGTGCATCCTTGGTCCAACGTGTCATCTCGCACACCCACCAAAAACGCCCCCATGCGACGAGCATGGGGGCAGGCGTCTGAGAGAAAATCGAGGTCAAAACGGGATCGAGTCGTTTGAATTGGACGGTTCGCCCAATTCCTGGCTTGGGAGCGGTGTCGTAAAGACATACTCCTGGGCTTTTTGAAGCGCGAAGACAAGTGCAGGAAGGTCGGACGGATTGAAGTTTCCCGAGTTCTTCCATTCGCCTGTTTCGCGATCCAGATATCGGCGGGGAGCAATGGTGATGGAACGAAATTGCTTTGCTCCTCCATCGGTGTCGACAGAATTCAGCCAGATCGCCACGCCAATGCCGCCGGCGAAAGGTCCGAATTTGACTTCAGGGTGCTGCCGGGGGTTGTTCGGCTTGGCAGCGGGCGCGGACGTCCGGTTCGTGTTCATGGTAGTCTCCGGTGTTTTGAAGGAATGGGCCTCTCAGACCATGGCAGTTCAAGGCGAACTGCTGTCTGGATAATGCCGGCGTATGGAGCTGCAGGCAAGCGAATTAAAGGGCATCGTCAGGAACCGGATACGAAGCCAGCGCGGTCACCAAAAGGGCGGGGTGCTACGGTGAGTCTACGGATTGCTTGAATTGCCCATTGTGGCCTGAGCACAATCCCCTTTTCGCGAATGCTCACGCATCCGTTTCGGGCCATTGCGACGTTACCTGCGACTTGTTCCAAACAGCCAGTGGTGCCAGCCAGTGGTGCCAAGGAACGAAGACGTTCAAGCTATTCCTTCGTGGCCTCGACATCTGGTTCAATGAAACCGAACAGGCCGCCTTCCAACAGTTCAAGCATCTGCTTTCTCGCATCCTGTTGTGTGACGTTACAGTTGTTGTCGACAAGTTCGCGGCCAAAATGACCCTTGGCGACTCTCAGCATTGTGTCAATGCACTCTTGTCGGCTGGAGCAAACCGACCACGGGCTTGATAGGCCCGACATGCTCCCGCTGCCGTATTCCATTCGGTATCGAAAAGCGAATCTTGATTCAGCGAGGGGAGCGATTTCGTAACAAATGGTCGTTTTTCCATCCTTTGAACGAATCCATCGTTGCCCTTCACTTAGTTTGTACGCCGGATCGCGAACGAATTTGCACCAATCCGCAAAGTCGGCCAGCCGATTTGCCAGGTCATCATTGATCTCTGCCATCCGTACGAGACGGTACCATGCCGCCCTACGATCGAACAAGAATTCATCAGGTAGATCAAAGACAACAACAAGTCTGCCACATTTCCGTTCCGTCGGGATCAGGTTCGGTCCCGGATACTCACGCAACCTTTACGTCCGAGGACGATATGGTCGAGGACGGAGATACCGATCACCTGACCGACTTCGGTGATCCTTGTCGTAACAGCAATATCCTCTCGGCTGGGCTCCGGATCGCCTGAAGGATGGTTGTGGGCAAGTACGATCGAAGTGGCATGATCCTTGATCGCTGGCTTGAAGATTTCGCGAGGGTGAACCAGTGACGCATCGAGCGTCCCAACTGTGACTTGATACGTGCCGATTACCGTGGACCTGGAATTCAATGTGATGACATGAAATTCCTCTTGAACCGCGTCGGCGATCAGGCGGGCGAAGTGAATTCGGCAGAACTCAATGGCGGCCGATGGCGACTTCAGTTGTTTTGGCTTGTTGTAGTGTTCTCTCGCTTCTGATACCCGCCGTCCCAGTTCGATTCCGGCCTTCAGCATCGAGTATTCGCCGGAGGACAGTCCAAGTTCGGTTCTAGTCCCATCGACCAGTCGCCGCAGATTCCTTTCGCTCAAATTGGCCGCTTTCTCCTTCGATCGAAGCACGATGGACAGCAGTTCTTCAATCGACTTGTCCGAAAACGGCGAGGCCGGTTGATCCACCGCCCCAGTGAATCAGCATTTGTTCATCTCGACAAGCAGTCTGGTCGCACTGGTTGTTCTCTCGGCAAACAACTGCACGAGATCCTATAATCACAGACAGCGCTCACTCCCCTTTTGGTTTCCGACGTCAATCAAGTTGAACCACAGGTAGAACCCAATGCCATTTGACCTGTCGAAGGTGCTGCCAAGCCTGCCACCTATGTTTACCAGTATGATACTGATCTTGGCCATCGCATATTTCGCTTCGTTGGTCGGGAAGACTTTTTTCGAATCGCGAAAGACCATGTTTGAGTCCAAGAAGGCAGCTCACGAATTTCGGGTTCTCAAGAAGTCAAGCGAGGCCGCGCGACTCCCGTCTTCGGCCGAAGAAAATTCAGGCGAGACAATCGTGTTGCGTCCTTCTGCCGGCCCGTGTAACAAACGGGAGGAATTCGTCGTTTTAACAAAGACAGAAATATGGTTGTTTTTCCCGTACTTGTTCTTCCTGTTCATTTGCTTTTCATTTGTGGCTCTTGGCGAAGACTCTTCCCGGAAGGTCGCAGGCATGATCCTTTACGGAATCATGTTTACAGGGACGCTACAATTACTGAGTACCTTGATCGTACTCCGGTACGTGACGGTTTTGGCCGAGAATTTGGTTGAACCGCTGGATTCTAAAGTTGAAACGGATGGGCGTAGCTGACATTCCCGGACACAGGTGTCGAGCGGAGGCTTTGTCGTTTACCTCGTTCACCTGCCAGCGCGGTTCCGTTTCACCGAATGGCCTCAATCGGCCGGCCGTTCCCTGAACAACTCGGTCGGGCGAATGGCTTTTGGCCGAAGAGCGACTACCGGTCGAAAATGAGAACAGGACTCCTATTCTATTTCCGTTGTCGGCGAACAAACGTCAGGCCGAGGCTGGTTTTCCAAACCTCTGTTTGATCGTCCTCGCGAAGCCCCGCGTTCTGGAGCTGAATTCGGGTAATGAGTCCGGGATACTCTTCGGTTGTTGCCGAGTTCAGGATCGATGCCAATTGAGGCAGGCTCAAGGAAATTGCTGGTACCGAGACAAGAACCAGTTCCAGGTCGGTCCCCGGGATCGACGTTGGCGGAAGTTCGGCAGAAAAAACGTCGGCATCAAATTCTGCCCCGTTGTATTCAAGAAAATCGAGGGACCATTTCGCAAGGTCACGCTGGGGCGAGACGATCAGATGTGGCAAGGCCGTCCCTTTGGCGGCAAGTATCTGATTGGCCAGCCCCTGGCATGTACGGAATTCGGTCGTCGTCGCCTCAAGTTCATTCTGACTATTGCGTGAAGCGAACCAGCCGAAAACAGCGGCAATCGCGGCCAAACAAAACGCAACTAGCAAAACTGCATCGGCCTTGCTCATCTGCCGGATTCCCCTTCCATTTTCACTTCCAGATCGAGCTGAAACGATTTTCGAAGCTCCCTGGAACTCGCCACAAGCCCATTTTCAGCAAGGTGCTCGCGAAACGCGATGAGCAGTTCAATTTCGTCAACCGCGCCCTCAAGACGAATGGAACCAGGCAGAATATCGATGGAATCCAGTTTCACCGATGAGTCGTCTGGGACTGAACGGAGGAGCCTGCCCACCGAGTCCAATAGCCTGGCCGTCGAGTCAAAGACATCGCCGGCAGCTTGCCACTGTCGGGCCTGATCAAGTTTCGTCCGCATGGCCCGGGCAATCAGCGACGTCGCGGGTCCGTCCGGGACATGTTCCCAATAGAGTTGCCGGGTTGCCGACCGAAGCTCTTCGACTTGATTTCGGTTCCGAATCGACTTGGTCCAGAAGAACACGGCGACCGAAATCAACAACACGGTTGCTGCCACCATGAGAAACCTGGCGTTATTTCGGTAGAACCCTGCGAGACCGAAATCCGTTGATCGGATTTCAAGAGCTGAATCATCCCTTCCTGACGCAACAGTAACTGCATTTTCGACCGCAGCCAATTCGGGGATGAAATCGTGAGGTAGCCGAATCCAGTCGTTTGTCGCAGGATCGTCAATCGTCACCCCTGAAGGGGAATGTACATAGCATGGTGCCTCGGCGGCCAGCAGCGAAAGCCGGAAAGCAACCAGAGTTTTGCATGACTGTCCGCGAGGGCTTTGCACCTGGCATTCATCGTTTCGTCAGTTTTCGCTGGTAGCCCGATATCCAGATTTTGTCCCAACGCAGATTTACCGTGATTACCCTTAAACGGCGCGCCAAACGAAACTTGCTCAATGCCTTGAGCCTGCTGTGCCTTGTTGCCGCAGCGGCCTTGGGACTGTACACCATTCTCGTTCCGCCCCCCGCTCTGGATTTGGGAGCCGAATCCAATTCAACTCACAAATCAGAAAGCACACCGATCGCTTCCCGGCAAGATCTCGATGTTTCTTGGGACCTGCTCAACAATCGCCTTCAAGGCCCCTCACCGCCGCCGGTTGCCATCGAACCTGTAGTTCAGTCGCAACCGGAATCGCCTCCCCCGCCTCCGCCACCTGCTCCTCCGGACTTCCGCCTCACCAGCATCTACTCGGGCAATTCCACAACGATTGCCACCTTCGTAAATGGTGCCGGCGAGTCGATGAGCGGCACCAACGGCGAAACCGTCTTCGGTGCCACCATCCTCACCATCGACCCCATCACCTCCCGCGTCAAGGTCCAACACCTCGGCCACGAGCATTGGCTGGGATTAAAGTAGGGTTCGGGAAATCGTCAATTCCTGCCCATTTCAGGGTTTCAAGTCCTCAGTTCGAATCAGGCGGGCGCCGTGCAGGACGCGAAGGATGGTAATGCCATCTCAAGATGGCTCGTAGAAAGCGAGGAACCTTTTCCTGACGACGGTCCGTCTCGTTCCAAGCCGGAGATGGTCAACGGCTTCGCCGATCAATGGCCAGGTCAAAAGCAGGTTGAAGTGCCCGTCAAATTCGTCAATCAAATTGTCGGCTGCGACCTGACTGTGGTTCTCAATCGCGATGTAATCCCAGATGTCGTCCAGGTCACCGATCGCGGAGCGCGCCAACCGAACCCGGCGACTCATGGGTTATTGCGGTCGCCGAAACGAAGGTGCCCGTGCGACTTGATATCGTCCGGATTCCATTCATTGACGCGACCTTCGGCGATATCGGCATCCGCTTCGGCGGGTCTTTCCCTGATTCGGCCATCGGCCAAATCCTAAAGGCTGGCGATGTCATCCAAACGAACCAGGAAGACGGGGGCCGCATCAGGGTGGCCTTCAAAACGGATCGGGTCGACAGGGTTTTCTTCCAGAGCCGCTTGTATTTCGGGAGTAATTTTTGGATTCATGGACGAATTGTACCACGACAGGTGCGATCTGGCCAGAAAAACGGGTCGGCCCTACCGGCAACCTGAAAAGCCGGCGGCGGATTGTGTTGCTAAAGAAACGGCTGGGCCGGGACCTGTCAGGGACAACGCAAACTCGGCTCCGATCAACCCTGAATCTGGCAGTTTGTCATCAGGACCCAGTACGTTCAACGCAGCCGTGACTTTGAAATGCCCAACAACTCCGGCCAGAACGTCACTAATCAAAGGCGAACCGAGTCGCTCTGGACGAATTGGTGATTCTCAGGGCCCCTACTTTTTCCATGTGGGTCCAGCATACGGACGTGGGGATTTTCGTCAAAAGAGTTGTTGAATTGAATTGCTATCGTGCATAGGACAACACATACCATTGCCACAAAGGAAGTGTAAAAAGCACGCTTTAGCCGCTTGTACTTGGAGTTGGCAATCCCAGCGAGTTCATGAATGTGCGACGCCACTTGTCCGAGGTAATCGTCAGTGGCAAGTACTCGACGTCGATATTCTTCGCATTCCAGCTTGTCAATCGATTCCCAAAAAATCAACTCAGAAGTTGGGTCATTTCGCTTTGACTTTCTACGCTGGAAAAGGTTGGGCATTAGCACCAAAAAGGAAAGGCACATCCCTGCCACTAGGAAAATGAGTGCCGCCAACGTCAATACGAACGAAATGGACCAAAATCGCCCCTTCGAGAATTCGGCAATGAGAACTTGGATGGCACCGGTGTTTAGTAGGTACGCTAATTGGGCGCCATTCCACGCGATAACCAAGCCAGCCTTGGCATCTGCGAACTGAATAAATGTAGTCTGGTGGCCATGAACATGCCATAAGAACTCATCTTGTTCCGATTTGCTGCTCATCGCGGATTCCCTCTCCGAAGGACTTCCGACGAACGTTCAAGCATGAACATGTCGCTCGGGTAGACCACCTCAAAACCTGGGGTAGACGGTCGGAATTTTACTTTGCCGCCTTTGCTGCACGGAAACAGGTCCTTTACCTTGTCAGAGACGCGAATTTGATTCGCCAGTTTGGACGTAAGTTCCTTGCATGCGCGGTTGATCGGTGGTCCATATCCCGTAACTTCATTGGCAGATTCTAGGCCAATTCGCGTAATCACAACCTGGCCCACGTCAATGCCTACCCCAATTTGAAGACCGTCGGGAATGCCCTTGGCACGTAAAATTGGGTTAAGGACATCCTCAATGGCCTCGATCATCGCCTTCCCGCATGTCACACCATCTTGCGCAGCTTTTGAACCCACCGAAGGTGCGACATCCTTACAGGTGTCACTCAGCGTTGTAATTCCAAAGCCGGCAAATAGGCCGTCACCTCGCAGGCCGATAACTTGGCCGTCGGCATCTTTGACGAGCCTTGCCATGGTGGGGAGGTATGTGTGCATGGTCAAATATGTGTTTTCGGCACCATATCTCATGGCACGCGAGGAAGAGTGTCGCAAATCAACGGCCAAGACAACCGCCCATGCGGCGCGCCCGGTCGAGTGCTCAAGCACTTTGTATTCTGGCAAGTCGGTTATACTCCCCCTGGCATTCACGCTCATCCGTTTTGCGCTGGCCGACTTTTCCGTAGCTTGATAGCGTTCGAGGATTTCAAAAGGAATTTCTGTCGTTCCCAGTTTCGCTTCTTCCAGCTTCTGTTCGGCGAATGCCCTGATGTCTTCAAACTTGGCAATCATGCGTCCGCTCCGTCATTTTCCGCAAATAACCAAAAAAAACGTAAATCGCCGAGCATCATTCCATGCATGATGCCGTTTTGTCAGTTCGCTGTCGCAAATTGCCCGCGTGCCGCAAATGGTGTGCCAAATTGTTGTTTTTTTGGTTGGTGGAAGCGCAATATCCGATTCTACCAATGACTTTATCATGATCGGCCACAAATTCGCAAATAAGCGGGACTGGCGAGCAGTCGAGAGAGATTAAGCGCAGCAGTACAACTGGTCTCAGGATGGGGGCTCCCCAAAGCCTGATCCAGTTGATATGAGAGTCTTATTGACCCGTTAGGGCAAAGAGACTCGAGATGACGAAGAGTGGCAGAAAGCGGCATTCGCCGGAGCAGATCGTAAACAAGCTCAGGGAAGACGACACGATGCTTGCGGCCGGCAAGACGATTGCTCAGGTACTTCAGTCGCTGTAAGTGAGTGAAGCGACGTTGAATCGCTGGCGGAACCAGTACGGCGGCATGAAGTCAGAAGAAAGGCCAGACTATTTCAGGCGGGATTTTGGGTCAATTGACTCCGGCCCAAAGCGCTTTTTTTCCGAATCGCCGTCAGATGCCGCGCCATTCGACGCGCGAATGTTTGATCGGGTAGGCTCGTTGTGGAGCTTGTCCGAAAAGTAAACCAGGCGAAGCAATTCCCCGACCGAATGAATGTCGAGACGGCGGTAAATTGCCTGAATGTGATTGTGAATTGTTGCCTCGCTCCGATCCGTGGCACGCGCGATCTGGTACTGCGATTTTCCTGCCGCCAGCATGCCGACTATTTCAAGTTGAGCAGGCGTCAGGTTTTCCGCAAGATCGGGAAGGAAAACTGGGATTTCATTTCCATTCCTGAACGTATCGCTTTCGGCGACAAATTCGACGGCCTCTGCGGCATTTGCCGCCGAAACAATGCGAAGCTCAACATTTCCAATAAGAAACTGGGCCCGAGAATCGAGGTTTGAGTCGACAACTCGCCGCCCGTTCACGAAGGTGCCGTTGGAGCTCTCCAGGTCCCTGACATGAAATCGCTCCGTTGATACCGTCAGTTCGGCATGTCGCCGCGAGATACTGACATCGCTTATTACGATTTCACAGTGACGGTTTCTGCCGATAGTGAACCGACCGTTGGAAAGCTTGAACGGCAGGTTTCCTCCCAGACTGACGCTGCTAACCAGCCAGATACTAGTTTCACGGTATGGCATATCCCCCTCGCTGGGTATTCAAGCCTTGTCGGCTCGTCGGAAAGACATGAATTTCCTGGCAATCGTCTTTCCAGATCGTACGGATGCAGGCCCGTAAACTTGACGATTTTGGCCTTTTTGACCTGGCCGGTCAACCTTTTACACAAAAACGTGAGACCGCACGGCCCTGGACCGGTGTTTGGCCCCGTAGCAAGCCGTTAAACCAAACAGGGAAAAACATATGACAATTTCCTTTTTCCCCGGGGAATTCAAAATGGGCGTGCAATCCGAGTCCATTATTCGGAACGGCGGAATCTGAAGAGCCCGCCGTCGCCCGGTCGGATTTTACGATTCTTGACCACCTGGTCTAAACAGATCATTTACAGCGACTTTTTCTACACCAAAAATCGCTCATCGATTCCAATGATTCAAGTGGACTGAACGCCAATTAACCTGGTGGGAGCCGAGAGATGAAACGCCTAGTTGAGACCAATCCGGGAGTTTTTGAAGCCATTCGTCGGGATGCCGATTTAATGGATGAAATCGAGTCGTTCCTCAAAGGCAAACGCAAGATGGCAGAGGCCGAGGCCATGGGATTCGAATCGGCTGAAATTCGAAAGACATTTTCTGCGTTTGCAGACTCGCGGGGAATTGAGAATGTGTCCGATGGACACCTGTTCACCGAGGCAATAATACTGCGCCGCGGCCGACCGTCATTTCTGATCAAGGATGGCAGGCTCGTTGTTGGTGGTGACGAACAAGTCTGGCATGACCGGCTCCGACCGAGTATGAGCGATCTGGAGGCTGCCATTGCCGCGACTGGTCGAATTGAGCTCGTTGGCCACGAATCCTATCCTTGGGTTGGAACGGGCTGGCTCGTAACGCAAGATCTGATATTGACCAATCGGCACGTGGCCAGTGTTTTCGCGAGCCGGGCGAATCGTCGATACGTCTTCAAAATGGGGACTCGTGGGCGCGAGATGGAGGCGTTCATCGACTTCCGGGAAGAGTTCGGAAATTCGGCTGAGGAAGTCGTCGAAATAGCGGAAGTTTTGTATATGGCGCCTGACGAACCAGGGCAACCCGATATGGCGGTGTTGAAACTGAAACGAAGCGTTGCTCAACCCCCTGTTCGGCTTTCCCCGGTGAGTGAAGCGACAGAAAAGTACGTTGCGGTCATTGGATACCCGGCGCGAGATGATAGGCGAAACGATCCGGCAGCCGCGCGGGACATCTTTCGGGACATCTACGAGAAGAAACGACTGGCTCCTGGCGAGCTCATCACGCCGAACGAGGACCGCATGGTCTTGCGACATGATTGTTCGACGCTCGGCGGCAATTCGGGTTCGGTCGTCCTTGATGCCTCGACCGGCCTCGCGATCGGCCTCCATTTTGGTGGCCGATTCGAGCTGTCCAATTACGCGGTCAGGGTCGAAGTTGTCCATCAGATTCTGAATCAGGTACATCGTGGCAATCCCCCTTCGGCACCTGTCGAGGAAGCGTCCGCAGAGGACTACTCCGACCGTCGAGGTTACGATCCTGACTTTATTGGCAGGCGAAGACTATTTGTCGGGCTGCCAAGTGTGACAGGCGAACTGGCAAGTGATGTCACAAGACAGACAAGCGGCCCTCACAGGGGGTCACCGGAACTTAAATACACTCATTTCTCCATCGTCATGTCCGAGTCGAAGAAGCTCCCCTATTTCACCGCCTGCAACATCGACGGGTCTTCCTTAAGGCGGCCACGACGAGAAAGAGATGTCTGGCGATTCGACCCGCGGATCAACAGAGGCCTTCAAATTGGCAATGATCTTTACAGCGGGAACAACCTCGATCGCGGTCACCAGGTTCGAAGACTGGACCCGGTTTGGGGAGACGAAGATGAGGCGACGCAGGCCCAGGAAGACACATTCCATTACACGAATTGCTGCCCGCAACATGCGAGGCTGAACCAGGGAAGAACACAGTGGGCCGGCCTGGAGGACTATATCCTCGACAACACGGACTCGCGGAATTTGCGAGTCAGCGTTTTCACTGGTCCTGTATTGGCGCGAGGCGGTATCGATTACCGCGATGAATTCGTCCCGGAAGAATACTGGAAGGTCGTGGCGAATGCGAGAAGTGACGGGAGCCTTTCGGCGACCGGATACCTCCTGAGTCAGGGACAGTTTCTGGATGACATCGAGTTTGCGTTCGGAGCGTATCAAACCTTTCAAGTCAGAATTCGCCAGGTCGAGGACTTGACCGGAGTCTCATTCGGAAATCTGTCCGAAGCCGATCCTCTCGAACGAATTGAGGCCCCAGGCGGATTCATCGCGATCGACAATCTCGAACAGATCGTTATGGGTTAGTTTTTACTGTTATTGCCAAAAGGCGCAAGTTCCAGTTCCCGCTATATGTACCGCATTTTTGTTCGGAGAAAACCATGGCAAGAAAACGCGCCCCATGTGAACGCGCACCAAAGGGTGAGAACGAGTTATCGATCCCCGATAGTCTTCAAGAAGGTTTGCAGGAGACCATCGCACCTAGAAGGTTTTCGAACAAGGCACCCATCACAGAATCTGTCCTGCGCGAACGGCTAATTGCGCAAAATCTGAAACCGAGTGTGCCGATTGCCAAGCTGCTGGACAGCATCAATCGAATCAAACTGAACTCCGCGAAACCAATGGCGGATTCTTCCGAGGAAATCCGGGGAAGCACCTTCGCCCTGAAAGCGGGCTTCAAACGCTTTCACGGAAGCAAGTTTTCCCTGCGATGGTTCCCCTTTCCATGGCTTGCGTCGCGCTGTGCTGACAGATTTGGCTATATGTCCAAACCCGCGGTTCGGGCGGCGACCAGGCTGCCATTCAACGCGGCCACGCAGGCTCTTCTGGGACAGCTTGGCGGTTTGATGGGCGACCCCGGACGGGACCCAAACCCCGATTCCAATAACCCTGCGGACCCAGGCGTCTCGAACATCCCGGCAGGTTTCACCTACTTCGGTCAATTTGTGGATCACGACATCACGCTGGACGTTTCGTCGTCACTGGATGCGGCGACGGATGCAAATACCATCCATAACATGCGAACCCCGGCCCTGGACCTCGACTCCGTCTATGGTCGCGGACCGGCACTCGATCCGTTTCTCTACTCATTTCCGACATCAGGTCCAAGTACGGCAATCCGGTTTCAATTGGGTACGAATACAAATACTGGCCCGGGTGGTCCAAGCAGCAACGGGACACCCGGGGGCATGGTGGCCCAAACGCAATTCGATGTCCCCCGGATTTTGGGGACCGATACCGCCGTAATAGGTGATCCTCGAAACGATGAAAACCTGATCGTTTCCCAATTTCACCACGCCATGCTCCGTTTCCACAACAAGGTGATTGAACTGCTGCTGGCAGCATCCTTTCCCGGCGATATTTTTGCAGAAGCAAAGCGAATTGTAACGCACCATTACCAATGGGCTGTCGTCAACGATTTCCTCAAGAGAATTTGCGGAGCAGCTGCCGTTGCCAATGCGTTGGCAACTGTAATTGCTCCACATGGAAGTTCTTTTCGCATGCCTGTCGAGTTTTCGGTAGCCGCCTATCGATTCGGCCACAGCATGGTGCGGGACAGGTATTGGGTCAACCATAATTTTCCGGCTGCGACTCTTGCCCAGGTCTTCGAGTTTAATCGACCACCAAGGCTGCCGGTATTTTCTAACTGGGTAGTCGATTTCAATGCACTCTTTGATACAGGAGGCCCTGTTCCTGTTAATAACAAGGCCCGCCGGATCGACACCTTCATGGCTACCGGACTCGAATCGCTTCCGGGGTTCTCCGGCATGATGTCTGTACTTGCGACCAGAAATCTGCTTCGTGGGCTGGCGATGGGGCTGCCGAGCGGACAAGGGATGGCCAAGTCCTTCGGGATACTGCCATTGACATCGGCCCAGTTAACCCAGGGCCTGCCTGCCGGGGAAGTGACAGTGCTCAATTCCAATGGGGGCGTTCTCCTTCAGAAAACGCCGTTATGGTATTACGTTTTGCGGGAAGCTGCGGTAATTGAAGGGGGAAACCAGCTTGGTCCCGCTGGAGCCCGAATCGTCGCCGAGACATTCGTGCGGCTACTGAAAAGGGACGTCACGTCATTTGTGAATGTGACGGGAGGCTTTACTCCTTTCCTGCCGTCAGCGTTAAGTAGTGACTTCACTGTTGCCGATCTTGTGACGTTTGCTGGAGTTACGCACCCCTGATTCGCGTTCTATACCCGCCAATCAATTCACGATACCATTCCATTATCAGAGAGGAGATTTCATCGTGAAAATCCCCGCGTTGTTTTTGGTACCGCGGCAGGAGCCGCTGATTGAATCGGCAACGGAATCCCGCAAGACCGGGGTGCAAAAACTCGACACAAGAAACGTCAAGAAAGTTGCTGGTGTCGAATTGGATTCCTCTTTTTCGGCGATTCCGGCCGGGTCAGGAGACGCGGAAAGTGCAACGCTAGAAAGCATGGATCCTGAAACTTCACAGACCTACATTGTACGTGGGTTTATTGAGTCCGATGACCTCGATCAATTCACGGTACCCAGAGATGGCGCTCGCGCATTTGCCGATCCCCAGATCGATACATTTCTGACCTGCGGCGGCGACCCTCCCGTCGGCGATGTGGCTCTGGTCAAGCAGCGTTTGGACGTGGCCCGGCTGGCCGCCAATGGACTTGATGGCAGCGATGTTGCTATTGCAATTTTGGATACCGGGGTCAACCTCAATCATCTGACCACCACTCTTGGTTTCACCCCCAAATTTGATGCGGGAAACTCGTGGGCTCCATCAGGCGTTGCCACGCTGCCAGGCCAGTTCCCGGTTGGTCATGGAACCATGTGTGCCTTCGACTCCCTGATTGCCGCGCCAAAGGCGACTTTGATCGATTGCCCTATTCTCGCTTCCAATGCCCCAGGCGGTTCTGCAATGGGCCGGAGGTTGAGCGTCGCAATCATGGGATACGCGCACCTCATCGCGTTTTGGGGGATCGCCTTTGCACCAGGTGGCGCCGCTCGCTACAAAGCACTTGTCGTGAACAACAGCTGGGGAATGTACCATCCTACATGGGACTTTCCGGCCGGACATCCCGGTCGGTATTCCGACAACCCCAATCATCCGTTCAACATTATTGTCAGCACGCTCCTGGGGTCGGGTGCCGACATTGTGTACGCTGCGGGGAATTGCGGACAGGATTGCCCGGCAGGCCGTTGTCAGGGTGTTACCCAACATTCGATTCGTGGAGCCAATGCGCTTGCTGATGTTTTGACAATGGCTGGCTGCGACACGAATGATGATCGTGTTGGCTATTCGTCCCAGGGTCCTGCAATTCCGGGGATGGGGCCAAGAAAGCCCGATTTGACGGGCTATACCCATTTTCTCGGTTCAGAAGCCATGGGGACAGGGTCGCCGGACTCGGGCACCTCGACATCCTGTCCAGTTGCTGCGGGCTGCATTGCAGCCCTGCGAACCAGACTGTCTACCACAAGCTATCCGCCTTCCTCGCTTTTTGCGACTTTGCGGACCACGGCTCGCCAAGTTATCGGGGCAGGTCATAATAATGACACTGGATACGGCATTATTGACCCCGTGGCGGCAGGCAAGTCGCTGGGAGTTATCCCATGATTGCCGGTCTACAGGCAAATGAGCGAAGATCGAGATAATCTGATTACCGTTGTATTTCGAGGCTCTCGGCCCAGCCGTCAAGACATTGCGCTAAAGCTCGGCATCGATGTCGATGAAATTGACCCGGCGTTTGGTGTCATTCCAATCGACAAGAACGGAAAGTACGCCATTCGGGTCCTGCGGAGCTTGCCCGACTCATCCGATTCGGTAGTTGTCGAAGGGCCGTTTGCCGACCCGGAAATCGACCACTTTTGACGGAGGTCGCGGCAGAATAAAGATCGGTTGTTTGCGCGGTTCTTCCAAGTCTAAACTCGAAAACCGTCAAAAGAATGTGCCATTAGCGTTCTTAGCCCTCACAGTTTCAATTGAGTATTCTTCGATGAAGGATGGACGTTCGGAGCGAATCGCCTTTGTATCTGCCTGCGGATGATCTCGGCGCGACCGGAATCGAGTTCAATCGTCGGTGGAAGTGTTCGAATCGAAAACGGATTGGAGGGGAGGCCGTCGATGAGCAGCCGGGCGTAAGCGGTGTATTTGGGGAGGCCCGTCAAATTCTGCGGTTCGATCTGGCCGGGGAATTTACCAAGCTGAAGGGCCAGGGTCTCGGCGTCGTCGCTGCCGACCTGAAAAGACACGATCGAACCGACGTTCCCAAACACGGCCATTGCGGTTTCGTCATCAAGCTGGCCGAGATATTGATGGGCAACGATCAGTGAAAGCCGGTACTTTCTCGCTTCCGACAGAACGGACGCAAGGGAGCCCGTCGTAAAATTCTGGAACTCGTCGACGTACAGGGAAAAGTCCTTTCTCATGTCTTCCGGAATATCGGCTCGGGTCATCGCCGCTTGTTGAATGCTTGTTACAAGGAATGCGCCCAGCAGCGTGGAATTGTCTTCGCCGAGCCGACCCTTGCTCAAATTGACGATCAGGACCTTTCCCTCGTCCATGATCCGCCGAAGGGCGATGCTCTTTCTCGGATTGGTGACGATCGCCCGGATGTTGGTGTTCGTCAGGAAGGGCCGAATCTTGTTCTGGATCGCCGCTACTGCCTCCGTGCGGTAGTTGTCGCTCCAGCATGGGAATTCGTGCATCCAGAACGACCGAACGATCTCATCGTCGATCCTCGGCACAATCTGCTCCCGAAAACTCTTCTCGCCAAGCAGCTTCATGACCGATAGCAAATTGCCTCCCTGTTCGACCATTGCAAATACGGCGTTGCGAAGCGTGTCTTCCAGCCTCGGCCCCCAAGAATCGTGTAGTTTCTTAAAGGCACTGACAACTCCCGATGTCACCTGATCGATTCGCGACCGGTCTGGACAATCGAGCGGGTTGAAACCGATGCTGGATTCCCGGCTTGCCGCGTCAAACAGGATCACATCGTTGGTCCTGTGACTTGGGACGAGTCCGACAACGAATTCGGCGAGATCCCCGTGCGGATCGACAAGGCAGACGCCTTTTCCCGTTGCAATTTCGTGCCCGATCATGTTCTGGAGAAGTGTGGTCTTTCCCATTCCGGTCTTTCCCACGATGATCAGATGCCGCCTTCGGTCTTCCTGCGCAAGCACAACGGGTCTTCGGTCCTCCCGGAATCGAACGGCTCCAAGCACGACTCCCCCACTCTCTTCTTCCGAGTGGAATCGAAGCGGCGGCGGTAGTTCCTGAAACTCCGTCACGTGCAATCGTTCATTGGCGACGGTTGCCGTTGGCGGATGCCAAAGCGTGGCAAGTTCCTCGTGACTTATCAAAAACGTCGGTGATCGGCGAAGGGGGGCCCTGCGCGGCTTCGAGGTTCGAAACGTGGCCAGCCTCGATCTTGTGAACGAACCCAGCGCTCCGGAAATATTCCGGATTCGTTCGGCCGCGAGTCGTTTCTCGCCATGCGGCACGCGTACAGTGATGCGCATCGACGCCTCGAACAAGTGCCCGCCGATCTTGTCGGACGCAGCCTGGATGTCGTCTTCCCGATCGTGGATTCGGCTCCCGGTAGTATCGAGGATCGAATGACTCGATGTCGGCGTGGTTTTTGCGAGTCTTGCCAGAATCCAGACAAAGTACCTGGACCTGCCGAGTGCATGTCTTGCAAAAATCCGGGCAAGCCGATGATGCGAACGAAAAAACTGCCGATCAAGCAGTTTGGTTGCCTTGATTGCCCGAACGACACATGAGTGCGGGGCCGTTCGAAGTCGGATTTCCAGGCTCGCCGAACAGTCGTCAGAGCGCAGGGCATTGAGCAAGGTGCCGAGCGGATCGGCAAACGCCCGCGCAATCGAATCTTCAAACTGTGCATGGCGAAGAATTGGAAACAGATCCGGCTCCAGCGAAACCTCAGCGACCCATTCCTCACCGCCATCCGCCCGCCCCGGTTCTACTGGAGCAACTGCCGCTTGCGGATAATTGGCAATAATCGGATCCAAGACCGACGGCTTGAGGGCATTCCGGCACTGAATGACCAAACCGACTTGGCTGTCGTTTGCGTCAAACCCGACCGAAAACCCCGCTTTGCGTGGCAATCCCTGATGGATCGCCGCAAACGCCTTCTCCATATACCGCGGACTGCGGTCGTTGTCGGGGGGAGCGGTCAACAGGAACTGCACGCCCCGAGTTTATCGAGGTATCGAGGAAAAACAGGTTTCGGAATTCTCGAAAAATTGCGTGGTCCCTTTTTGTTGTCGATCAAAAACCGCCTCATTCGACCTGCGTTCGTCGTCCGAGGCGGGCCACACAGGTCTCACAGGTCGGAGACTTCCTTCCTCATTCTCATGGGGGTGAGAAGGAGGGACACGGCTTGATACCCGCGCCAAGCACTCCGGGCGAACTCAGGCGGCCCCGTCAATATAACAGACGGCCGATTTCACACCGAAGTCGGCGACTCTTGTGTACCAGCAGACCATGCGAGCCGAATGCTCTTTGCGAGCCAGCCGATGTCATTGGCCGTTCGCCGACCCATTTCGAATTCGACCCAGCCAAGCCGCGTCGGTGATGTCTCAAACGCCGGCGATTTGGTAACCTGTGTACACGCGCACGAATTGAATGGACGGATCACCATGGACAAACGATATCAGGTTTTTCTCAGCTCTACCTTTGCTGACTTGGAAGAGGAACGAAAAGAGGTACTGGCAGCCCTCCAGAAAGCTGACTACTTCGTCGCAGGAATGGAACTGTTTCCATCGGATGACGATGAGTCTTGGGAAGTCATCAAACGGGTAATCGACCAATCAGACTACTACGTGCTGGTAATTGGTGGTCGTTACGGCTCAATTGGAAAGGGCGGAAAGAGCTTCACGGAGATGGAGTATGATTACGCAAAAGAGAATAGGCTGCCCGTACTTGCGTTCCTGCATAATGCGCCTGCGAACCTCCCGAGTAAGTTTGTCGAGAAATTGCATCCAGACAAACTTGAGAAGTTCAAGACAAAGATCGAAACACTTCACAACCGACGATCTTGGTCGACAAAGCATGACCTTGCGACCGAGGTCCTTGCGTCGATCGGCCAAACTGTAAATTTGCGACCTCGCGTAGGATGGGTGCGCGGTAACGTCGCTGAACTGAATGAAGTTCTCTCGCAGAAACTTGAGGAACTCAGAGCCGAAAATCAATTAATTCGAGAGGAGCGAGACCGTCTATCGATCCGATTAGAGGACTTGGATGCTGACGATCGCGAAAAGTCAATTGCGTGGGGCGAAGACGAAGTCGACCTTGCCATTCATGTTAAGGGGAAAGGATCGAAAGGAGAGATGGATGAAGTCTTGTTTACAACTCAATGGAGCCGGGTCTTCGATTTGGTTGCTCCAGAGATCATAGGCTGGCGCTCGACTTACAATGCAACTAGTGGCGTCGCTTCAATGCTGGCAGGTGAAGTATCTCGTCAAGCGTCTGAGGCGACTGCATTGGAGTTCTACACACTCACGCCAAATTCAATCTCCACGATTCGAAACCAATTACTGGCGCTCGATTTAATTCGCGTTGAGATGGAAGAAACGGATACTGCAGTGGGTAGTCGGAGCATGATCATGCGCCATACAGTTGAACTTTGGCGACTATCAGAACGCGGCCTACGAGAGCATTCGCAAAAACATGCCCGAAGACGCGACATTTAGGTCAACGATTTTAGCCCAGGCCTCCGTTCCATTGCGACCTGCAGGCCGTCCAAAAACGAACCGACGTAGTAATCTGTTGTCCGCATTCTATGGCGGCCCGACGAACCGACGGAACCGCAAAGGAATTCGCCACTGAAGGTTTCTTGCGGCCATAACTCCAAGCAACTGTTGGGCGTTCGGGCACTTTGTCATACTGTTCGGAATGGCGCGACCGGAGGTCGGAGGCGAATGGGTGGCCGAAGCGTGAAACCAGAGGTCGGCTGCGGATTCAAGAGCGCCTGCCACTGGCCGAAGTGGTCGTTGAAGATCGGGTGTGTTATCGGGTTGGTTGTGCCGAGATATTCGTCTTGGGTCGAAGCGTAAACGAGCTTGCGATCCTTGTTGCGGGCGAGAGAATGGGCCAGCCAAAGGATGTGGTTTGCTCGTTCGGCTCCCTTGGTCAGAAAAATGATGCGGAACGAAGGCCGATTGCCGGGGCGGCCGTTGTCTTTCCAGACCCGCAAGACCCAGTCTTGATACGCTTCGTAGCCGAGAATTTTGGTGCGGATGGATTGTTCGCGGCGGGAATCGAGGGGTTCGGTCGCGTTGTCGATTTCAAAGAGCAGATTGAAATACATGCCTGCGAACTCAAGTTGAAAATGGCAATCGGGCTGCTGGCGGTACTCCCCTGCTTCCAGAGTCAGTCGGCCATCGCCGGAATACCGGGTGACCTGGACGTGTGCAAGCTGGCATGAAACCAGCGTATGCACAATGACATCGGCGGTCGTCGTGGCATGTTGAATCCTCGATGGTGCAATGTCGTTCGACAAGTGTTTGGGGATCGGTTCATTCGATTCCGGGTGGATTGTTCGGAAGCCATTTGCCGCAAGCCGGTAGTAGTGCAGAAGTCCTCCACCTGCCAACCCAGCGGAAACGGTTCTGGTAAACCCTGCACCGGAAAGTGCTTGAAGCCGTTCCCGGACTCGGCGTTCGTCCCTGAACGGTTCGCCGGGAAAAGTGACGCTTGCTCGTCGAATCTGGGCTGCTGTCGCAGGTGTCATTTCGAGCAGTCGAAGAATCGCTAAATCCCGATCGCTCAAGGTAACAAGCGTCGCCATGATTGCGCAACAGCGTATCAACGGGTACGCTGAAGCGCACTTGCCTATGAAACGACCTGATGGGTTCATCGACGTTGATCGGCTCCAGGCAGAGACGATACTTGAGGAAGCGGCAGCAAAGTGCGGAGTGATTTTGGATGCGAAGGGGTCGGGTTCGGAGCTGCGGATCGACTGCCCGTTTGGTTGTCCCGGCGATCATGCGGGGCGAAGGGAAATTGCGACGAACATCACGAACCCCCAGAAGATATTCCAGTGTCACGCCTATAGCTGTGGATTCCGGGGAAATATGTTGACCTTGATGCATGGTTGGACAACCGGGACAAGGCCCTCCGGTGGCAAACTCAAGGGCGAAGAGTTCCAGCGAATCAAACGAATCCTCGCGGGAAATACATCACCTCAAGAGGGGGGCGGGCGGGCCTCACCGCAGCCAACTGTCGAGAGTGGCGATTCAAATCCCCCACCAACGCGAAATGTGCCGCTGATCGACTCGGCCGATCCGAAGGTTCGGGAATTGCACGATATCGACAAGAAGTTCGTGACGGACATCGCCAACATGAACCCGGCGGCATCAGCCTACCTCCGTCGGCATCCTTGCCTCACACCCGAATCCATGAAGAAATGGCGGTGCGGGTATCTTCCGAACGACGGCGGCGGAGACAAACGGGGATGGTCCCTGAAGGGATGCATGGTTTACCCCGTTCTCTCCGAAACCGGCAAAGTCCTCTGCTGGGTCGGCCGCGATCTGCAATATGTTCAAAAGGCGGCAGTTTTTTCAGCGCTCGCTCCCGGCGAACGCTCAACTTCGGACGCTCCCGCAAAACACCGCTTCCCCAAGGGCTTTCATCGCGGCAACGAGTTCTTTGGGCAACAAGCCAGCCGCCTCGCCGAACCCGGATACCGAGAGTTCATCGCCAAACATGGCCTGATCATCGTAGAAGGCTTTAACGACGTGATCAACCTGGACAACTTGGGAATCCCGGCGTTGGGGATCATGTCGAACCGACTCTCTGACGGGCAGCTGGAAAAAATCGCACGATGGGCAGCACAACTTGGGAACAACCGGATAAACTTGATGTTCGACAACGACGATGCTGGGGTGGAAGGCGCAAAAGACGCCCTTTGGCGCCTCGCAGAACGTCGCATCGATGTCCGATTGACATGGTCACCGAACATGTTCGATGGAGACTATGAAGGGAAACAACCGGAGTCGGTGCTGGCCGGGTTCCCGGGCTTCCAGTGAAGATTTGCGAAACCCAATAGAGTCAAGACGAAGTTGCGTCGGTGTGTCGGACCGGAGCGTTCAATTAGGCAACGGGTGGCGCAATGCGCAGAGAAGTGATGGTAACCAAGTACAAAGATGCTGACGTCCTCGACGGCATCGACTGGGCGTCCGCATTTTTTCGGCTCAGCCGATCAGATAGGTTCGGAGATCTTGTTCCCGGCTGGCGAACGACTCGCTGCCTCGCTGTCGCAAGAGATTCAATTTGTCCATGTCGTGTTCCAAAAAGTCACATGCCATTTCCGGTCGTTCGAACGTGTCGCTAATGCGAACTGTTCTGATGTCTTTGTAGAGGATGGATCGTAGTTGCTCCATGGACTGCGTGTTTATCTCCAAGGTCTTCTGAAGTAGATGAGGGGTCACTGCAATCCGATTGATGAGTTGCCACCACCAACGCGGCTTCGGGGCAGGATAGACGCCGACACCTACGCTGATAACGCGAATCGATTCGCGGGGGACGTTCATTGCCTGCACCGCGTCCGCAATGGCATATAAAGTGGGGTTGTTCGCACAGAAGCCGCCATCGATTAGCTCAATCTTGTCGCCAGTTGATGTAATTACTGTCTTGCGGTTGAAAAACGGATAGGCCGAGCAAGACGCTTGAACGGCATCACCGATCAGCGCGCCGAAGCCGGGGACGAATGTTCCAGCTCTACCATGGGCCTGGGCAACAGAACCCTTGAAAATCATCGGCTTCTCAATGACCCACTTCGTTGTGACGATTCCGATACCAGTCTTAACGTCCTCGAAGGTCCTCTTTTTGTAAACCTCATTGGCCAGCTTCGCGAGAGCGGCGGACTTCGATCCCCTCCACCACCGCCTCATGATCTCAGGCACGTATTCCTTGTAGAGCTCGTGTATTTGATCGACTTCGTACCCGAGCGCTATCAGGGAAGCGATGATCGCCCCTGTACTCGTGCCAAAAACGAGGTCGAATCTCTTGTGAAGAGGGCAATTGAGCATCGCCTCGATTTCTCGAAGTACTCCAAGCGTGTAAAATCCCTTCGACCCGCCGCCATCTAGGCTCAGGATTCGTGTTATCCCGTCCTTCGGATAATCGGTCATTAGTGTAGACGGCCTCTGCCCTTCGGCGGTCGGTGCGGCTTCGCTCATGACACGCCCGTAAAAATGGACTGCCAAATGGTCTCAATGAACGCCAACGCGTCATCGGTGTTCCAGAATTTGGGGTGGAACAGCAAGAAAATGTTATTCGCTTGCGAGTAAGTATCGAGCTTCCCGTTTGCTTTTTTTTCCTTCACGTCGTGATACAAGTACGAGAGGACGTTTTCCATCATGACCTCGTAGCCGCCGACGAATTTATTGTCCGGCGCATTCCAAACGAAGCTTTCGAGGTAAAACGACGGGGATCTCTTTCGATCCCACGTTCCCTTGTCCTCAAGTTCGTTTCGGACACGTTTCAATATGCGGATGCACTCTTTTACCTTTCCATCATTTCCCTGATCCTTCTCGGCGAGATTCTCGAAATGCTGCTTCGGAAAGTTGACGATACGATCGTTGGCTTTCGTGTAGAACGATATTCCGGTGTGATACGCTGCCTTGCCATCCCGGTCCTTGAAGTACTGACGAAAGGTGGTACATGCGAGAACATCTGCATCTAGACGAAAAGCGTTGCCTTTGACGGTGATAGCTTTATTGCCGTCGACTACGTTTGTGAACCCGTACTCGCGCTGAAGCGAAGCGAGTACGTCAGCACGGTACTCCCAAAAAGTGAAGCCGCCACTTCCAAGCGCGTTCAGCGAGCTCTCAACGGACTCCTTTAGTGAAGGCTGTGGTGTCCCGTATTCGTACCTCGTTTCGGTCGGCAACCAATCAGTGTCGTAGTAAAACACTTTAGCCGTCTCGCTGCCTAAGTCAACGTCGCTGTCGCCTCGGACATTGGTCGAGTTCTTATAGGAGCCTTGGAGAAATGTATCAATACCGTACTTTTTCAGCGCGGGATCACTTTCCAGATGCTGCCGGATCATGTTATGTGTCCGGGCAGCTTTCTCGCGTTCGGTTGCGCTCGGCGCAATCGAGAGCGCCATTATATCGCGAGTTGCTCTTACCGCCATTGCCCCTCCCTTATGTTTCGACGGTTGACCGAACAAACAGTCAATCCCATCACCATCAACGCTGTGCACGCCGTGCCGTTTGGGCAGCCGTCCCAATACTTGTTTCATCGGGGGAATGAGGGTTGAAATACTCGCCCGCGTCCATGTAAACGAATCCCAATATTTTATGGAAATGGCTTGACGGATGCAACTTGCCTCTGCCCTCGTGGCGGAGTAGTACTTTCAACGCTGGGCGTCCGAGTGCCATCCACACAATCATCAAACTTGTAGTTGCTCTTCGCAGGACACTTTTCGCCCATCTTGAAACGGGTCTTCGTGGAACTGTTCATTGAATGAACCTCCATGCGGCAATAAAAAGACGAGCCGCGAGCCGCCTTGCTGACGTTGACTTAGGAAATTCGACGAACTTCGATCAAGCGCAGTGTCAGCGTTTTTGTCGATGCCCACATCGAGCAGGGTTGCGTGATGTGACCAAACTTCAGTGCAACATGGCTTGAATGAAAAACTCAAGCCGGATCGTCCAGTCTTGATTCGAACGATCCGGTTTGAATCGAAGTCTTACTTCAGTTGAATGACTTTGATGGTTTGCTTGCCATCGCAGTCCGTGATCGTGACCGCCTCAACAGGGTCGTCGGCATCGAAGCTTGTCTGAATCGAAAACGGAGTCAGCACCTGTGCGACAACGTCGATTGGTTTCTCGCTCATCAAGCTGAACTGTGGAGGCCAGATTGCGATCATGGCTTTCTCGAAGTAAGTCCGATATCCCGCTGTCGGATGAACTCCGTTGGCGAAGATGTAGACTTTCCCTTTAAACTGAATCGCAGTGTAAATCGCCTTGCACAATTCCGTCTTGCTCGTTTCGCCGCCAGCGGGCTCGACGGTAATCGAGTATTGATACTCGTTTCCGTCGATCGTAATGGTGACGTTGGAAGTCCCAGCTTTGATTGCCCGGAAGCAAAACGCTTTCCTTCCTGCGCCCATCAAACCGGGCACGACAACACTTTGTACACTGCCGTCACCCGAAAGCACATCGCCATCCGAAGAAGTGGAACTCAGCTCATTGGGCATCGCCGCTGGAATAACCGGATACGAATACTCAAATTCAACTAGGTCGCCAACCTGAATTCGATAGTCGCCAGGTTTAGCGATTTGCGTTCCATCGACTTTGGCATCGACCATCATCGGGCGAATGATACTGGTGGTTTCTTGGCCCAATACGGGTTGGCAGGAACAGGCGACAAAGGTCAAAGCGACCAGTGATAGAAACTTCGTCTTCATAAAACTCTTCCTTTTTAGATCAAGTTTGGCAAAAGTATGCGGCAACGAAATGCTGCGACAACAAGCCACCTTGCTTCCAGAGAGTCCGGAAACAACGGCTGGTTTCAAAATAAACCTGCGCGAAGAATGCGAGGTGATTTGGTACTTGCGCACCGGTTTCGTAAGAACTTGATGAACCATCATCAGTCCCTTTCTTCAAATTAAAATTGCCAGAAAGTTTGGCAGAGCCGATGATAAGAGTTACCAATCGGGCCTATTATTGGGCTCTGCCAACGGCGTTTTGAGCCATTCAAGACGCCGTTTGGTTTTGACGCCTACTTAGTCATGCCTAGGTTAAGAAAGGAACGCGAGAATACGCCCCGTTATACAGATTCGTATTTTAGCATCTTGCGAGGACTACTTAGAATCTCTTCAAGCACGTCGCATCCTGCGGTGATTCTTGGATCCGCTGGCAACTCGAAAAGCAGTTGTTTCGCTGTTCTCTTCGCTCGTTGGTCAACTGCAGCACGATACTCTAAGACTTCGTCGTGCATTTCAATTGCTGACCCTGGAGCACGTTTAACAGCGTCAAAAGCGACTGCTGTAAGAAAATCCCATCGGGAATCGCCTGTCGTAAACAATTGTTCGTGAAGCAGTAACCAATTTCGATTGAACCAGCTGTAGTCACCGTGCGATGTCAATGTTAGTGCCAATTCCTTGAGCAGACTTGGGGTGGCAGTATTGTTGATCGAATAGTTTGCGTCACGCTGCTGGGATTTATCCATCAATCCTTCTCTCGCATCTAGAAAGCCTGTAAGACTAAAGTTAGGTCGCTGCCCAATTGCCATTTCTTCTACTAAATCATCCGGGTCTGCCGCGCCTTTTTTCAATATTGTCTCAATCTTCTCACCAACAACCTCTTGGGGCCAAGCCCTCCGTTTAGCTTCAAACATCCTTTGGTAGAATGTTTTTATCACGGCCTTTACGGAATCACTGTAATTAGAACCGTCAATACACTTTGCAAGTGGTTCAAATCTAGCTTTTAATAATTGCTTAACTGATTCAGCGGGAGCAAAACCAAACGGGATTCGAAACATGCTGTTAATCGGAATTCCGATTTCAATTTCGTGTGCCACACGATCTCTTTCTCTCCTTAGATCAAGTACGTAAAACGCCTCAATTCTTGGCAGATCATGTGACTGCAATATTTCCACTTGTGATCGCAACGTTGAACCAGACCTTATCGCAGCATCTACAATTACCACCCCGTCGCTCCGTTCGATGTGCAGACTGGCTTCAGGCGAAACATTCAAAAAACAAGATTCCTCAACACTTCCAAGCGCTACATTCTGCCAGCCTGAAACACCAGAGAGCAACTGAGCTATTCGGCCCGCCCGGCTAGCGCGATCTGCCGGAAATGCAAAAATCCAATTTTTGTTTTGGTCTAGACTTAAACAAAAGTCTCTAGCCGCTGTTGCGAGCGATTCAAATCCCTTGTCATTATCCAAAAGGCTCATGACGTCGATTGCATACGGATAAGTACACTTCCCAATTCGTAGATTGCGCTTGAGAGCCCCCGTTTCATCAACTAATGGTAGCAGGTCTTTTACGATATCTTCATTCCATTTACGTTCCGGTTTAGGACGAAAGTCAACGCGAGACTTCCCACTTACAGGGTCGAAAAACCGCAACCCAAAGTACTCTTCTTCGTGGCCAAGCTTATGCGACCTCTCGAATCTAGATTCACAAGCCAAACTCGTCAATTCAGTTTTGTGGAGTCCAGAATATTCTTGGTTGATCATAGAGAACGCACGAATTTCAGCAGGTGCTCTATCGGCAACAATTTTCCACAACGAATCGAGTAGTTCTCCGCTCCGCACCACATCCGTAACCAAAAGTACAGAGGTCCCCTTAATGATTTTCGGCTTACATAACAGGGTGGGTTCGTGATAACGTTTGACGCCGACCACGTGAATATCCAAATCCTGATAATCACATTTCAATAACGCAGCAACTTCAACGCAGAGGTGATGCATTGCGTCGCTGAAGCCAACGATCAACAAGCGCTTTTTGGGAAACACCGCCAATATGTGATCAGCAAGTGCTTTTGCAATTACCCTAAACTTTCCTTTCCAGCTAGGGCCGTCAAAAAGACGGCCAAACTCCCATGCGCCATCCTCAATTGAGCCGTCGGGGAACATAGTAAGCCCATCCGAACGCAGGCCCAGAAGTTGAAACCAGTCGAGCCAAAGTTTATTCTGTCCGTCATATTCACTGTTTGATTCATCGATGGTTGGCGAATCGTCTTGCAATTGGGCATCGAACTCTTCAGAATTCATCGCTCGAGCAAAATCGACGACTATGTTTGAACAACAGGGACACCGGAGCAAATGCTGGGATACCTGAGCAGATTCCTTTTCTGACAAATGTCCCTCAACAAACGCGGCAACTAATTCCGGTTCCAAACTACACTCAGCGTGGTGATCGTTCACAAGTCGATCGTATGCTTGGGCTTCAATCGCTTGTTGAAGGCCGAAATCTAACAGTGACGCAAGCTTCTTTGACCACTGAGTGTGTCCATTGAGATTGTCAAAATCAAACTGCCGTTGGACGTGGGGAGTGTCCGAGTTGATATTGCTCATTCCACAGTTCCGAATTGGACGGGTGCTGGCTGGTCGTTCGGGTAAACGTGAATTATTCCGGCCGCAAAACTAATAAAACTCTCCGAAAACGCTTTAATTCGCTCTTTAACTTTGCCTTTACTCAACTTGAGCTCTGCTTCAATAGATTCATAATCCTGCCCATCGATCAGACTCATGTATAGGATTTGGCTGCAAACGCTCTCTTCCTTAATTTCGACCAAACAATCCTTCAGGACTGTCGGAATCCAGTCTCTCTTGATTCTGTCCCGCATTCGATCACGTTTTCTTTTTGCAGCGTCCGAGTTGCAGCCGATGATTCGCCCAATCAGTTTCCAATCTACTCTTTGGCTCGCTTCGCCATATCGGAGTCTAAGGATTAACAATTCTTCTCTACTAAGCGTTTCGACGAGTTCCTGTATCTTTGGCGTCAACTGCTTAATAAACGCTTGCTGTATTTCTTGATTTTCTCGATCAGTCGAATCCAGAAATGGCCTTTCGTTCTTTACGCTGCCGGAAAAAACATCGATGTCGCTCAGACTGACTGTCGCTTTGCGCCGTTTTGTGATTCGATTGAAATGGGTGGTACAACGATTTTGAAATGCCGCAACGAGAAAAAACTTGAGCGATGCGCGTCCACTAAAATTGGAAAGCGTTCGGTCGATTTCGAGCAGGAAGTCTTGGGTGACTATGTCAATTTCGTCATTTTTATTTGGAATACCCTTCAAGAAAAGTTTGGCTTTATCAGAAAGCAGGCCTCTAAGTTGGTCGATACCGCATCCCTTGACGAAATCCAACTCTAGTGGAGTTGGATCCCGTTTTTCGAGAATCCGTTCAAGACGGATTTTATCGTTCGCAAGACTGTCGAGTCCTGACATTCAAGGGTTTCCATTAACTAGCCGGCTAGTCGTTGCGGCGCCTGCTTATTCCGACTTGGTCGTTCGAGATTCGCAAAAGGAACGTTTCAAAACGATATTTTCTCAAAAAAAGTGCCTCCACGCGAGCACAGAGATGCTGCAGGCTTCGTAATTGTCCCAATCTGTGTTGTTTTCTAACGGGCGATAGGATCTGATTCCAGACGGCAACTTTCACCGGTCACATCGCCCGAAGCATCGGAAGTGGACGTTGCCTCGCCCTCCGGGCTCGCCGACGGACCGGGTGGCCGGCCCGTGTGGTGCGGGCGAGCGTCGCTGGCCGAGGCTTTGCGAGGTCGCGACAGGCGGGCGGGAGCCGCGTTACGGTCACGGTCTCGTGCCAGCGTGTCGATCGCCCGCCTGTCGCGGCGAAGCCGGCGACGATCTTGCCCCTCACATTTTAGCAGGTTTTCGGCTTTCTTAAGCCATGTTGTGGGTCGAACTCCGTTCGCCAATCCCCCACTCCAGAGTCGCCACGGGAGGCGGTCGTTCGGCGATCGATCGGCGAACTTCGCGTGTCGAAATCTCCGGCGTGCAGGGTTTCAGTCCCGAAACTGTGAGTGCCGGGTGGTCCCGGTCAAATGTGTTGGGTAATGACCAGCCCGCAAGTCGTTTGAAAACGAGAAGAAAATTGGGAGGCGGCGGGGGAGTCAATCGACTTTCCTTCCACGTGCCGGCGGACGGTTGGGTTGGTCTCTGGCCGGAGGGTGCGATCACGTTTTGCGTGGACTTGTGGGCTTTGGGTTTTGCGGGTTGGTGTTTTGTGGGGAGGGTCTTGGCGGTAGGCTGGTGGTTTTTCCGGGGACGATCGCAAGGAGGCGACGGAGATGGCAGCACTGGCTTTGGACGGACCTAATGGACCGCCGATTGAATCGGCACCGCAGATGCTGGGGCTTTTTGCGGGCCAACTGGCCGCGCGGCTGGCGGACTGGCAACAGCGGCTGCGGCAGGGACCGGAGTCGCTGGGCGAAATCGAGCGGGAATTCCAAGCCGGCTTTGCGGAAGGCGCCGGCATGATCACGGCCGGCCTGATGGCCGTGGTGTTGGCCGGCGAGGAGTTGGCCGATTCATGTGAGCGGTCACGCCGCGATTGATCCTGTCCGCTGGCTCACGAAGTTCTCGATTGCTGCCATGCGGCCCGTCGTATCGCACTTGCCCTGATGGAATACGGACTCAGCGAACTGGAGCGGATGTCGCTGTGCCGGCAGCACCGGGCGCATCTTCGCATCGGCCAGTGGCGTCGCGTAGTGGAAGAGCTTCAGGAACTGCTGGACGAAGGCCACCGCGATTGCGGCACGATGCGGCGCGAGATCGAGTACCTCCGCAAGCACGGCGAGTCCGGCCGGATGAGCTACCCGCATTTTCGGGGCCTTGGGCTGCCGCTGGGGAGCGGGGCCATCGCCGCCAAACAGGCGATGCGCCGAAAGACCCGGCTTGCCGACTGGCACTGGACTCCCCAAAAATGCGGGACGCCTGAATCCAATCCAACCATTCCCAAAATACCCCAAAACTTCCCAAAAAACTGAACGCATTTCAGGATCGCACCCTGCCCGGATCGCCTCAGATTTGCAGAGTTCTCGGTGTAGTTCGCAAATAGACACGACTGCTATTAACCGATTTGCTGATGCGTGTATGAGGCTTTGGCACACTTTGATTCCTGTTCCGGATTCCGGCGGGGTTTTCGGACGATAGTGTTTCTTTGTTTCGCCGCGCCTGCTGCAACTCCTGTTGCTAGCACGAGGATTTTCGCTTGACGTGGTCAGGCGAAAAACTATTCTTCGTGTTTTCCAAGAGTAGGATGCTCTAAATGTCAGTAGGCATGGAAGCCAATCACAGCCATCGGGACCAGCCAAGTAAGCTGCCGGGATACACAATTGGCGATCTCTACGACGCCTACTTGGGGTACATCGAATTCGCGAATGGACCAATCGTCACTTTTGATGGCAAAGTTTTGGGAGATGAGCATCGGCGACTAACCGCCGATTCATTCGACGAATTTGAGATGAGAATGCATCGCTTGGGTCCTAGGCAGATATTGGACTCATTGGAGAACTGGCAACTCGCAAAAAGTCGGGAGCAAGCGATCCTGAGCCTGGTGTTTGCTTCCAAAGACAGACTAGCGCCGCTTTCTGATGCCATTAGGCAATACTGCGAAAGTCAACAGAACCCGAACCCGCCGTATTGAAAGAAAGGATGCTCGTAGCTGCAAGCCGGCGGTGAAAACGTTCTGAAACCTAACTACGTGGCTCCGACAATCCGAGCCCCTTCAGAAAAAACCGCCTTAGCGAGTCGTCATTTTTGGTCAATGAAAACTGGGTTATCTCGTGTTCCAATGCTCCATCCCTCTTCATTTCAGGAACACGAAACTCCTTCGCGATCAGGTCCATGATCGCACAGGTTTCTCTCAGCCCGGTACTCTTAAGTAAGTCACAACAAGAGTCGAAACAAACGTCGGCAGCCTTTCTTCGATCAAGTCGCTTCAAACCAAAGTATGTGGGAAGATGTAGCTCCTTACAAACACCATCTATTCTCAAGAGCTTTCCAGCCAACCGCATAATCTTATCGTTTGAAAGGCCGAGACAGCTGGTGAATTCCATTTCCAAAAAATAGAGATTCTCCGACGAAAAAAACGAGAACGCTCTCGGGTCAAGAAGCCGAGGTCTTCCTTGTTCCATTGCCAATCCCTTCTATCCTTTTCGAAGCGTTACGCCTTGGTAGCTGTTAATGCACTAGATTCATCTGCTCACAATTCTTTTGAAGAGCGACAACCCGCCGTATGCAAGCATAACCGTCAGCAACTGCTTCTCTGCAGCCGACAATGCACGGGTGGCAACTACTTGAAACCTAAGATCATCCGCTACGTCTGTTTCTGAAAATTCAAATTGGAAAAAATGCCGATGTCCGTCCGCATGTCGTTCGCGCAAGAACGGGAAATGACGAGAGTCACTCGTGTGTCGGGGTTCAGGTGGCGGGTCAATTTCATCTCTAAAGTCGTCGCCATCGAGTCGTCCTTTGCTCGTCAAACGCACGTACTGAAAGTCATCTTTGTATACGCAAACTGCTTTAGCAACGAAGTCAAAAGTCTCTAGTGAGTCAAGAAAGCCTGCGAGGTCCTCTTGCGCAGCCGAGTCTGAGTATTTCGCATGAATCGACGCGTCAAGCAAGTCGACAAACTGACGATGCAAGTTCTTGTTCGGCGCGATGCCCTTGGAGGTACTCTGCCTAGCAATCATCTGGCTTACTTCGTACTGGGTATGGATCCAGAGTTCAGCAATCGTGCCCATCGTGAATTCGCGCTCTTCGTCTCGAAACAAAACGAAAAGCAATTCGGTTGTTTCATCAGCGATCGGAAACCAAGCACGAGAGCGCACAGTTCTTAAGAACAGCAATTGCTTGTCGGAAAAATCGTCGCGTGAACACGACGGGACCAAGCCTCTCTCGTCAAAAGAATCTCGTCCCCAAACCGAAATGGATTGGTCGCTGCCATAGCACATTGTGTGGTTGTCGGGTGGGATCTCCATCCCTGAGAATCGATCTGACGGATTAGCAAACGCCGACAAACACAATCGCAAGTAGCCAAAAGCTGCCGCGTTAATTTGTGTTCGCACTGCGACAGCAAAACTCCCCGAGTCGTCCAGTAATCGAGACAGCTCTTCGCGTGTTGCCACAAGGCTTCTCGAGGTCGTATCAGCAAGTGAAATTTCCAAGTTAGTCGTAATAATGTGATTCATTTTGGCCCTCCCTGTTGAAAGCAAAAAGCTTGTTGCGGTCGCCGCACAAATGACGGTTTTCGGATCACGACCGGCCCTCATTATATGCGTTTTGGTCGGGGGTCAAGTCGTCCGGGCCGGGTGGCCCGCCCCTGTGGTGCGGGCGAGCGTCGCTGGCCAGGGCTTTGAGAGGCCGCGACGATCATGCTCCTCACATTGTAGCAGGTTTTCGGCTTTCCAAAGCCGTATCGTGGGTCGAACTCCGTTCGCCAATCCCCCGCTCCCAAGTCGCCACCCCCGGCGATCGGACGGCGGACGTCCGGCGGATTTTTGGGGGGGGAGAATCACTTTCGCCGGATCATCGGGGGATCGATCATCGTCCGTTATCGGGCAATCTGGAAATGGGAACATGTGCTTGGCGTTGGTACGAAAACAAGGGTCATTTGCGCCAAGAGGTCGATTGCTCGGGCTTATGAAAGTCGGAAGGGAAACTGATGAGATGAAACTTCCGGCCAGCTCGCGGTCGCGGCGCCTTTGAACTCAATCATGATGTTCGGGTGGGGCGGCCGGTCGATCGAGAAATTCTGCAGGTGTTTCCGGACGATGGGATTCGATTCGCGGTGGATCGCCATGTCCTTGCATCGAAGTCGTTCATCTTCGGGGGCATTGAGCCAGCGGGCGACCCAGGCTTTGTGATCCTGCACGCGGTCGCGTTCCTGCTGCTCTACCCCGCTGTCGGTTTCGGCCTCTTGCCTCCAAAATTCGTCGGATCGCCGCTTGACAACGGAAGCGGTGGGTTCGGGCCAATTCTCCTCGATTGCCTTGCGGAGCAGACCAAGCCGATTTGTTTTGGCAGTCCGATACCGAAGCCAACGGACTTGATTGGCAATCTGGCTCTCGGGAAATCTGCCAGCCAGGGCAAGGGCTGTGGGCTCGGTGAATCCTGCCTTACGAAGCAACGCAATCGAAGATGCAACAGCAACAGTTGTTTGTTGATTCTTTACATTGTTATTTACTATGGTACGGTTTTTGAACCGATCCCCTAATTCGAATTCTGAACCGTTGCTGCTTCGTTTTTCGAACTGACCCTGCTTCGGTTTTTGAACCGTTCGGCTGCTTTGGATTTTGAACCGATCCCCTACTACGGAAATTGAACCGATTTCTGCCTGTTGCGGCAAACGTAGCCAGTTTACCGAATAGACAGTTGCCGTTTGTTCATCGGTATTGGATGAGAACCGGCCTTTGCTCACTCGATGGACATAGCCATTGGCCACCGCCTGGCGAATGGAGTCGGCCAGTGTAGCCGGGCTACCTATCCGGGCGTACCGGTGGATTGCTCGGAAGGAGAGGCGGGCTTCGGTTCGCCTCCCGCCGCCGTACTGATTCTGGTACCCGACGGTGTATCGCAATACTGTGCCGACAACTTTGGTGACTGCCAGAGGTTCCATAGGAACGACATGTGAGAAAAAAGCGTGCGGAATCGGTGAGCGGTTGCCTTGGCCAAGGTAAAACCCGGCGAACGTCTCGATTGATTTTGCGTAGTGCCCGGTCTCGTCCCAGGCGAGTGAATACTCCCCCACCCGACCGGGTTCGCCGGTTTGTTTTGACTTGCCTTTGACGACGCACGTTATCAACCGTGCATTCACCGCTTCGCCAATCGCCTTGCGGATCGACCCGCGGGCGATGCCGGCTTTCTCGACAAGGTCATTGAACGAAATGGCGATGTCCTGTCGAACCGGGTGTCCATTTTCGTCGAGCCACTCCAGTGTTTTATGAAGGATGTAACTGACCAGACGAACGACTGGTCGGGAGTGGTTCGGGATAACCAGGTCGAAGAACTGATTCGGACAGAAGACGAAGTTGGCATCAAACGACTCGAAGCCGGGGAACGGACATGCGCTTGCCGGACGGATATCTGTCGGCCCGGTCATTTGTCTCCGTGGAACAGTCGTTTCAAAGTTGGCATTTCATACCACTTGGGCGGCGTCGATTTTTTCGGCTGGGTCACCTTCACCGGCTGCTTGCGAATGACTCCCCTCTTCGGTTTGGCTGGCTTCGATTTCTCCGAAGTGAATTCTGACCTACCAGGTTGTTCGGCCTTCGGTTCGGGGACTGGTTCAACGACTGGACTATTGGCAGAGAATGGCGGCGATTTTGGTGCGACCTCCTGAAGCAATCGGGTGTTAAGCTCGAACCGTTTCTCCATCGCCTCCAGTCGCTGGTTTAATCCTTGTGAAATGTAGTTGCTTTCTTTCCATCGCTCCGTCGTTTCCCGGATCTGCTCGTCCTTGATCTTGAGTTGTTCGGTGAGCATCACCTTGTCTGTTTTAAGTTCACGGATTGACTCTTGCATCAGTTGGACAAGGTCGGGTGCGACAGTGCGTTCTTCGGCAGGCGAATCTTCGGATTTGACAGGTTCGTCCTCGTCCTCGAATTCCGAATCCTCTCTCGCTGGCTGGTCGCCGGAGCCTCGGAGTCCATAGGTCTGTTCCAGCCACGTGCGCCGAAGGTACCACATGGGGTTCCGGCCCTGACCTCGAAGCTCCTTCACCATGTCGGTGGTGATCTCGGTCCCTTCGATGACAGACCCGTCTTCGTTACGGATGCAGACATGGGGCAACACGGTTTCGTCACGCATTTCGAGAGCGACGGTGATATCGCGGGTCAGTTGCCGGGGTGACCGCCGGTACTGTTGAGAGGCCGATCGTTTTTTTATGAATCCGGGGATAGCAGCAAGTGGCATGAGTCAGGGGAAATATTCGGCTCAAGCCTAGAGCGCGGCTCAAGCCAAAGTCAATCATTTGCATTACGTGGAAACCCTTTGGCTCAAGGCAATGACTTGAGCCATCAGCGTTGGCTCGTGCCATCGGCTCTGCATCGGTGAGCTGAAATCACCTTTGGCTCAAGCCGTGACCCAAGCCAGTGGCGTGTTCGGCTCAAGCCAGTAATGGACTTGACTAACGGGCAGGCCAAATGTGTCCTTGGCTCAGGTCAACAGTCCCGCAGGTCAGCGATAGACTCAAGCCAGGCGTCGAACCGGGGAGAGAACATTCTGTTTGGAACTCCGGAAAACGCGGAACTTGATGGACTGCCCCAGCAGGAATCTGTGCGAATCCACGGAAACAAATTCGGAAGAAGGGAGGGGATCGATTGTTAACGAAACTCCCGCCCGAGTAGTTTTGGAAGGTTGGTGAAGACCGGAAGTGGTTTTGGGCGGTTGAACTTTCATCGTAGAATACGGATCGAAAGTCGCGCGAACGAGGCAGTCTGAGGAAAGGAACTTCGATGAAGTCGATCTTGCTGGGTAAAGACCTGCTGAATCAGAGTCCGGTCCGGATTCCGGTTGATGCGTTTCGCACGCACTTTCATTTGATCGGCGGCACGGGAAAAGGGAAGACCACAGCACTTCATTCGATGCTGCATCAACTTCTCATGGACCCCTATGACCCGGCATGCTGGTTCCTCTTCGACCGCCTTGGAAACTTTTCAAGCGAGTTGCTCCTGTGGATGGCGTCCGAGTACTGCACGCAGGATGTGCGGGACCGGCTCGTGTATGTTGAACCCGGAAGGGAGGACGTGGTACTTGGATTCAATCCGCTGCTGTACGACACCGAAGCGCACGGGTACTACCGGGTGGAACGGGCGACGGAAATCGTGCTCAGGGCGTGGGAGGATGTGAACATCGAAGCGATGCCGAGGCTAGCCCGCTGGGTATTCAATGCGTTCTGGGGAGCGGCACAACTTGGGCTCACGATTTCCGATTGCGTTCATTTTCTTACGCCGAGTAGTCCGCTCCATTCGCAACTGCTTTCCATGCTCCCGCCGAGACTCCGGTTCGAGTGGTCAGAGCTTACGGAATCCCGTTCCGGCGAAGTCATCAAAATACTCGACAGTTCCAGAAACCGGTTAAGGCCATATTTTGACAGTTCGATTCTCCGCAGGATGTTCGGGGCAACCCAGAATCGGATGGATGTCGCCCGTTTTATGCGGGAAGGGAAAATCGTCATTTTCAATCTCGCCCCGCAAAACCGGCTATCGCCCCAACTGGCGAATACGATCGGGGCTCTGGCCATCAACGAAGTTTTGGCGACGGCGAGATCATTGCCTCGCGGGGTTCGATATCCGACGTACCTGCTTCTTGACGAGTTCCAGAATTTTGTCGGGCCGGACCTGGAATCGGCACTTCCTGAAGTCCGGCAGCTTGGGATCCGGCTGATTCTCTCGCATCAGGGCTTTTCCCAGCTCAAAAGAGGTGACACCGATCTCCGCCCGACGATCTTTCAATGCCAGTCGCGCATGATTTTTGGCGTCCAGGGGGAAGATGCGGACGATCTTGCCCACGAACTGGCCACGATCCGGTTCGATCCGATGAAGATAAAAGACGAACTGTATTCCCGAAAACAACGAATCGCCGGTAATCGGATTATTGAGCTGAGTTCGTGGTCCGAATCGGAAGCGAAGGCAAGGCAGTGGAAAAAAGACTTCGGTCGCGACTGGTCATCCAATTCGAGCAAGAGCCAGACCGGTTCTCGCGGTGAGGAAACAAAGTCCCAAGGGACCGGCGAAAGTCGTAAGGAGAGCCACGGGGAGAGTGGGGGAGTGACTAGCACCAGTTCGCATGGAAGGAGCCAGACGGTGATAACGGATCACGAAGACTTCATGGAATTATCCAATCGGACCTATTCGACCTTTGAGGAAGACTGCCGGGAATGGGCCCGAGACATCCGGAATCTGAAGACCGGCCATGCCTTTCTGCGGCTTGTCGATTCACCGGAACTCCATCACGTGGCAATCAAGAAATCGACTCCAGGATTCCTGAACTGGGACATGGAACAGATTGTGCGGGAATTCCCGGAAGCACTCGAAGACGTTGACCGGCTTATCGAGGAGAACTTCAAGTCGGATGTTTTTGTGCCTCCAGCAGTCATCGACCGGGAAACGCAAAGACGAGTGGAAATGATCATGAACCGGGAAACAGGGAGAATCGGCAGAGCCGGCCCAGAGCCTGATAGTCAATCCAATGCGAACTTGCCGTTCGGATAACTATGAACTGGCAGTTTCCCCTCCAGCATATTTATGTCGCTCCGAGGGGTGGATTCCCACGAACCTCTGATACAGTGCGGCGTGCATTTCCCGGAGTTTGGCGATTGGCTCGGTTTCGTACAGATTCGCCAAATCCTCCAACATATCGATTTTCGCCAAAAGCTCGTCCCGCCGCAGATAGGCAAGATATTCGTCGACTGGATCGCCGGAGAGCGGATCGAAAAACTCCATGCTGGAAGGAACGTACCACAGGACTTGACTCCCGGCAAATCGCTCCTACGATGAAAGAGTCGAATCCCAACAGACTCGGCCGCTGATTGACGGCTACGTAGTTATTGCGAATCGCAATGCAGCGTAGTTGCTCGGCAGATCGCCCCGGTAAACGGGTCATTGCAATGCCAGGCTTCTCCAATTTTCGGGGAATGCTTGGCATCGTTTTTTTGATCCTTCAGGTATTGAGGGGCGAATGATCACCGGTCGCGATATCGACGTTCTTCAGGCTGTTTGCCGCTATTACGTGCTGAGTCGAACCCAGATTCAGCGACTCTGCTTTCCCTCGGACGAGAACGGGCGAATCACGCGGCGACGTTTGCAGGTTCTGGTCGAGAACCATCTCCTCAACCGGCATACCTGTACTGTCTTTAGCGTCGGCCAGGGAACACCGGGTGCCGCCTACTTCCCGGCGAGAAAGGGCTGCGAATTCCTTGCCGAACATTTCGATAACGAACGATTTCTGGCCACACCGACCAGAACTCCGCTTTCTCATCATCTGGCTCACTGGCTCGCCGTGAGCGAAACGCACATGACATTCGATGCGGCGATTTCCGGGCAAGACGAGATATCGATTGGTGGCTGGCTGAACGAATGGGACGTCTGCAATCCGGACGAACATGCACCGGATCGGAGGTTTTCGCTCTATACGGTTCTCAGGGAATCGCCCCGACTTGTCGCTGCGCCCGATGCCGCGTTTCTGCTCTGCGTGAGGGGATTTAAGAAAGTCTTCTATCTGGAACAGGATCGTGGAACCAGCGGTGTTCGCCAGATCGCGGCGAACAAGACACAAGGGTATGCGGAACTGGCCGCACGCGGCCTCCAGTCAAGACATTTTCCGGAAAGCAATGTTCCGGCCTTTTCGGTGCTTCTCGTCACAACTTCGACACGGCGGCGGGATGCACTCAAGGCGGCTTTCCGAAATCAGCACGGAAAAGAGCTTTGGAAGTTTGCAGCTGTCGGCGAGCTTTCGAAGACAACGATGCTCAAATCACCTGTTTGGCATTCCTGTGATGGATTACTGACGCCGTTGGTGAAAGACCAGGTGGTCGAAAACCAGGTTGACGAGAGCAGAGTAGGGGAGTGACCGAAAAACAGAAACACCCACAAAACAACAAACATAGCGGGGACAGATTGCCTGAGCGCAGCGAAGGGCGGGACAAGCGGCTGTGGCCGCGCGGGATCGCTGGGGTGCAGGGGCGGAGCCCTTGCCCTTGGGGCTTAGCGAGCGCGTCGAGCGTCAGTGGCCCGCGAACCTGAGAGCGGCGGCCACTGGAAGCCCCAAGGGCAAGGGGTCGAGGAGGCATCGACGAGAGCCCCTTGCACCCCGCAAGCTGTTGGGGGACATACACTTACAAAACAACCAACAAAAAACATAGCCTGAGTACCCCCGGACACCCTGTGGTACAGGGAATGGTACGAGCGATCGAGAAATTGAAATTACCAAGAAATTCCATGTTTATTCAGGAAGCCACTTTTGCAGAATCTCGCCGACCTCCTTTCAGGGAAGGGGAGTCGACGTTTTTCAGAAGTGGAAACATCGCGAGTTCGACCGATTGGGCGGATTCGCATCCTTATCTGTTTCCCCACTTTTTTATGGATGCAACTGCTTCGGCCAAGAAGGCCAACAAACCCGTCAAAGTCTTCAGCTTTCAGGATGTGGCGGTCAGCGTGTTCGCCAATGAACACGTTGTCGAAGGGAAGAAAGCAACGTTTTACAACCTGGCCGCGACCAAGTCATATCGGAAGGGCGGCAAGTACATGCGGACTCACAGTTTTGCTGCAACGGACGTAAGCAATCTTTGCTTTGCGTTCCAGCAAGCGGCTGAGTATGTCCGCAACCTGCAGTTCCTGAACCCGGAGGCCGGGAAATGATTTGATGGAGGGGCTGCCCTGACGGCCCCTTCCCTCGAAGCGTCAACTCGCAGCGCGGCTCTATTTCTGAGTCGCCAACCAGTTGGTCTCGAAGACTCTCTTCGCAGCAAAACAGCCCCTTTCCACTGTTTTGCAAATCCCTCTCGAACAACGACCTCACCCAATCGGGTGAGGCAGTCCATAAATCGTCATTCTTGATAGGAAAGGTCTATCGATGGTCAGTGTTCATTCGGTGAAAAGCGACAAGTGCGTATGGTGCGCAAGGGAACAGGAAGGAGTCGAAGTTGTCTTTGACGACGGGTCCATCAGCGGATTTGTCTGCTGGTCGGATTTTCGAAAACTGTTGAAAACCAGGTCAAAGGCGGGAGTACAGGAAAGCGCGGCCAAAAAGCCGAACAAGCCCGGAGTTCCGTGAGAAGACAAGTCAGCCAGTTGATGGGTACGGAACATATCAGGGCCAGTATGGGTTAGCGTCAAAATGAACAAGTCAAAAAACGAAGGTTGCATTCGGACAGATGAGGCTTACAGCAAAACCTGTGTCATTGAACGTTTGGGGATCTCCCAGCGATTTTGGGACCAGATGCTCGATCAGGGACTTCCTTTCACAGTTGTCGGGCATTCTCGATGGGTTACCGGTGTTGCCCTCATGGAATATCTGACTCGTTTTGCACAAACGAAGCAAAATCGGGCAGAGTAGACGGCGAACAACATGGGTCGCCCTCCTGAAATCGGCAACGTGCAGATTTATCCGCAACGGCCATTGCGGGAATCGGACAGAAACGGGTACATCCTCAAGTTCTATTGTCCGATTCAGCGAAAACGCATTCGTCGAAATGCCGGCACCCGGGACCGGACCGAGGCGAGGCGGATTCTGCGCGAATGCCGGGAAAGGCTGCTGAACGGCGAATATATCGCGTCCGGGGGCGCCATCACCGCAAGACGTGATGAAACCCGGCAGCGAATCGAGTCAATTCTGTCGCGGCCGGGCACTCCGGCCCGAACCGGTGACTCGACTCCAACTTGGGATGAGTGTGTTGATCGGTACCTGGAATACAAGCGGAACCGGACCAGAAAAAGTGCCTATGCGGCAATCGTGTCCCGGCTCAAAGTATCCAGGCAAATCATCGAAGCCAGGGTTGCCTGTGAGCCGTCTGCTTCGGCACGGCCAGTTTCTGAATATGTGACCCTTGAGTCACTGGAGCATTTGCAAAACCAGCTTCTGGAGGGTGAATGTTGCCGTCATGATCGACGGTCCCCAATGACGGTCAATACGACGATCGGCGCTGTCATGGCCTTTGTCCGGTATTTGGTTCGGCACAGGTGGATCAACGGAGTTCCGCCAATTGAGAAACTGGTTGTAGAAGAGCCGATGAAAGGAAGGCCCCTATCGGAGGAGGAATTCCACAAGATGCTGGATTCGGTGAAAGCTGTCGTGGGAGCTGGTGTGGCGGACTCCTGGAAATTCACACTTCAAGTGCTATGGGAAACGGGATTCCGAATCCAGGAAGTAATGAATTTCTCCTGGGACGATCAAACGAAAATTCATCCGGTTTGGCCAGACGGCATTCGCCGTTATCCAACGCTGGCGATCCCCGCGTCGCAAAAAAATGGCAGGGTTCAGGAAATTCCCATGCTGCCGGGATTGCTGGTGTTGCTGGATTCGGTGGAGGAACGGGATCGAAAGGGATGGATCGTCAATCCCCAAACGGTCGAGTTTGAGCGAGACAAGAACCGGGAATGGGTCCGGCCAACAAGCAATGATCTGAAACAACTGATGAACGACTACTCGAATCTGGCAATCGCCAGGGCTTGTGGAGTCTCGGAAGCTTCGGTCCGAAAGTGGTGTCGCACGGTGGGCGTCGATTCCGGTAGCCGTGGACGGGAGAAAGAGGTTCCGCAGGCCATAATTAGGGAAATCTGGAGTCGCGGTTTGCGGCAAGGGAGTGCACCCAGTCGAGCCGGTTCATGTCGGCTTTCGGTCGAGAGAGTCGGCCGGATAATTTCCCGAATCGGGCAAGAAGCCCGGATTGTCGTCCGGGTCGACGAAGAAGGGCGGGCGGTGAAATACGCATCGGCTCACGATATTCGGCGGGGCTGTGCCCTGCGCTTGATTAACGATGGAGTCTCGGCAGAGACCTTGAAGCTCGTACTCCGCCACAGTGACTTCGCCACCACGGAAAAATTCTACGGCGCCGTCCGCAGCGCCCAAGCGGCTGCAAGGGAGATTAACTCGTTGGAGAGAAGTGTTGGACCAAAAGGCCAGCTATCGATTTCTGAACTCGAGAATTTGCGAGACATACTCAACAGACGGACTGAAGCTCTTTTGAGATTTTGATCGAACGCTCAATTGCGCAATCTGTATTGATTTTACTGAAATTGTCGGTTTTGGCAACGAGGTGGTGGCATTGGCAGATTTGTCGAAGACTCGGCTTGACAATAGCCGTGTCGCCATTTGACAATTAATTTTTTCGGCCAAAAATTGATTGTTTGCAAAAATCCGCAATTCCCGTTTCAATGCATGAATACGCTGCGCCTGCCAAAACCGATCGACCAAATAATGGTAAAAACACCGGAGGACGCACGTAGAAAGCTCGGTGCACTCGTGCGCTGGGTGGTTAAGCGAAGCGGCCGGAAGAATATCGAGATTTCCCAAGCCATTCCTTCGATCTCCGAATCCTCGTTGTCGAGGCTTGTAAATGCAGTAGGCAAGATCGATGAAGACAAGTTGGTCGAACTCCTAGATTATTTCGAGGTGCCCTCGGATTACATTCGCAATTGCGTAATGTTGGCTACAGCAATCAACGCCGAAGGTCGACCGTCTTCCGCGCATTTGCTTTCTGCATGCAAATGGATTTTTACGCCGCCGGAGGTGCTTGACAACAGCCAAACTCGATTCGCACCGTTACTTGACTTCTTGAGTGATCAGCCAGGAATTGATGACGGGAAACTTGAGCAACTTAATGGAATTCTCCTTGATGGCCTGTCGGAAGCTGAAGGCTCGTCCGTTGAAGACTTGACGCTCGGAATCGCAACCGTTCTTCGTTCTCAATCTGCGACTGAGAGATTGCCGCAGGAATTGGTAAGGCTACTTAAAGAGCTGAGTTTTGGCGATATTCAAGCAATCCTCCGCCAGAACGAACAAGTTCTAACATTCAACCAGTTTTTTGCCAAACGCCCTCCGGAGGTTTGGGGCAGGCACACAAAAGCGGTTCGCTGGCAATGCCCTTACTTTGACTTTTGGCACATTGAAACCCCTCCAGACACACCATTGGCGGACAATTCTCACGAAGGAATCCACTTCATTATTCTTCTCAAAGGAAGTGGGGAGTTCGCCCAATGGAAAAAAGGTACCCGTCCGAAGGAAAGGTACTTGAATTCAATAAGACTCAACGACCGTAAGCGTCTTATTGTTTTCAACGCCGCTACGATGAAGCCAGACGGCAAGCACTGCTTTCGGTCTGGTCCAAATGGTGCGGAAGTACTTGTGGTATTGCTGGAGCCGAAGTGGTCGAGTCAGATGTCAGCGCGTCAAAGAACAGTTGGGGCTAGCGACGACTAGCTGGAAAGCGCCACGATTGGGGCAATATTTATTCGCAAGTTGTTGTCAGGGAAGGACTTGTTGATCTTGACGGGAAGTGAGAAAAGTGACGACCCTCCGGTTGAATATGTTTCATTTCGAAACCACTGAGGGTCGTCCCATGAAACTCAAGGATATCGCATCGCTGGGAAAATTGCTTGCCCGGTTTTTACGGAATTTTGCTGGCCGTTTTTGTGGTGAGGGGGGAAGGAAACTGCTGGCGGTCTAGGGCAGGGATTGCTGTCTGATGTCCAGAGGAAGAACGCCGAGGCAATGGCACTGGATCAGGGCGTCGCCCCGCGAACTCTCCAGCGATTTCTCGAATCGATTGTCTGGGATGAAGAGAGACGTCGCGACCAGTGCCAACAACTGATTGCCAGGCAGCACGCCGATGCCGAGGCGATCGGGATCGTTGAAGAAAGCGGTATGGCCAAGAACTTACCCTCGCCCGGCCCAACGAACGGCCCGTTCCAGTGAAATCCAGAATCTCGTCCGCTGGTCGCCCGCGTTCCGCGAGCAGAAACCCCAGCGGTACCGGAACAAGGAGACCAACAAGGGTCCCGAAGTCTGGGAGATCCGTTGGGAGACGTGTTGGCGAAAGACCCATAACGGCAAGCTGCTGAGCCTCCGAATCGACCCCGACAGAACAAATCCGTCACGCCAAAACTACGCAAATGAACCAAACTGGCCAACAAAAAGTGGCGCTGTCCAGTTAGGCATGGGAGGAGAATAGAAATCGACAATATCTCAAAGCCAGATAAAAAGGTCCCAAGTAAAGCCCACTCCGGGCCCGGGGTCATTATTCTCGGCTCAACCGGTTTTCCCTCGCGGGATTGCTCCCCGGAACCGAGGAGCCACGCCCGGTTTCACCGGGTAGTCAATTTGGGCATTTCAATTTCAATCGGCAACCGCCTCATTAACTTCGGTCACCCCAGGCAACTTGAAAACTGCCAAATGTGACTTCCGAATGTGCACGAGTGCCAAACTCTCTCAAAACCACATCTTCACTGACTATTTCAGCTCACGAAGGCCAAGAATCCCAATCCTCCTACTTCGAACTCCCCCCAAAGAATCCGCCACAAGTTGATTCTTGACAATCACTTACGAAGCAAGACTGATCGATTTTCGCAACAAACCTTACCGATTTATGGATCTTCCGATCCATCTTACGGAAATCTAATTGCATGGATTGACAATAGTCGTTGCACAAGCTAAAAAATAGCGGCTGGGGAGAATTTTTGCGAAGCCCCCCAGCCGCATATGTAACTTGGGAGGAATCCCCAAGCGGCAACAAGGTATCAAATCAGGTTCACCGCAGCAAGGCATTCCTCCCTCAATCACGAGGGACGGAAAATGTCAATTCTAAAGCGTCAAAGACAACCGAACGGGGTCCGAATCGGTCGCGAAGAATCTGCGGAGGCAATTGTCGAAAAGATTCGCGACGGCACATTCGATGTTGGAATCTGGAACAGCGCTCCAAACATTGAGAACTGTTACCGGTTGATCGACATGTTTGGAGGTGCCCGGAGCAGTCCGATGTTTCCTGTTATCCGGGACATCAAAGTTGATCCGGCAAAGCACTCGTCCATAGCCGAGAGTTGCGCCGCGCATCCCCTGCATACTGATGGCACCTTTCTTGATATTCCACCGGAGTATTTCTTTTTGCAGGTGGTACAGGGGGATGATGGTGGAGGTGGAGCCAGCATTTTCGCCGCCATTGAGCCAATGCTGGTGTCAATGCCAGAGGAATTGCTTTCCGCACTGCGATCTGCCCAAGTCGCTTTCGGGCGATTTGATGAATCGCGGGGCGTGTTTGACAGCTCCGTTGGACCTGTTGTTTTTACCCGACATGGGTCTGGTCGCCTCGGTTTTCGATGGCGCTGCGACGATCAGGTGCAGCCGCAGATTGCCGATGCTCGCGACACGAAAATCGCCAATGCGATTGAGTGGATTCGTGATTACTTCGCCGACTGCCCGTTGGCAACAATTGAATCCCTTCCGGGAGATCACCTGATTGTGGCGAATGACCGAGTCGTCCACGGCAGAACGGAGTTGTTAGCCGGCGAGGAGTCGACTCGTTGGTTGCGACGTGTTTGGATCGCGTAGCCCTTTGCAAGAGGCGACCTCGGGTTTAATCTTTGACCCGAGGTCTCTCTTTTTTCCGGTCGTTACTTTTTTGCCTAGACGAGCGGCTGCTGAATAGTTGATCCACAATAATGTGCCGATGAACACAAATACGCACCGGCCTCCAATTGCAGTTGCCAATAAGAATTGACCACAAGTCCGCTGGCGCAAATCCAGAATCGTTGCTCTCTATTCTACGAAACCAATACACTGGGAATACCAGATGAACGCAATTCCTGAGGACACGAGATTGGGCTGGATTGGATTGGGCATAATGGGGAAGCACATGGCTTCCCACCTGATTTCGAAGCGATTTCGGCTCACTGTGCATAGCCGAACTCGCGATTCCGCTGCTGAAATTATCGCGAAAGGAGCGAGTTGGGCCGATTCGCCACGGGCAGTCGCGGAAAATAGCGACATAGTTTTTAGTATGGTCGGAACGCCTGATGATGTACAAAACGTCCACCTTGGTGCAGGGGGATCACTGGCGGGATTGCGAAGTGGGGGTGTAGTCGTGGATATGTCGACAAGCACCCCAACATTGGCGGTCGCTATTGCTGAATCTGCTGCGAAGAGAGGCATTGTGGCACTTGACGCACCAGTTAGCGGCGGCGAGACCGGTGCTCGCGATGCTTCGCTTTCGATCATGGTCGGGGGCGATCAAGTCGCATTTGATGCCCTCAAGCAGGTTTGGAGTTGCCTGGGCACGAATGTAATTTATCAAGGCAACGCGGGCGCCGGACAGCATGCGAAAATGGTCAACCAAATCATGATTGCAGGAACCATGGTTGGTCTTTGCGAAGGCATGATCTACGCCAAAAAGGCCGGACTCAACATGGAACGAATGCTTCGGTCGGTTTCGTCAGGTGCTGCGCAAAGCTGGTCATTAACCAATCTAGGGCCGCAGATTGTCGGCAACGACTATCGGCCAGGATTTTCGATTCAACATTTTCTCAAAGATCTAAAGATCGCCGAGGACGAGGCGAACCAGCTGGGAATTCAAGTGCCGGGCCTGGCAGTCGCGGCTCAATTGTATTCAAAGGCTGTCGAGAACGGCCTCGGGCAGTTGGGGACTCATGCGCTGTACAAAATGTTTGAAGGCTGAAGCTCAAGTTGGTGTGAATAGCCGAAGCTGCCGCCAAGACGAAGCAACGACACTGAGACCATCGCCGGCAGCGCCATTCGTATTTACCCGGTTTGAGTGCACGCGTTGTCGACTCGCTGAAACGGTTTTTGGCAGCGACATCGGGCGGTGAACCGTTGTTTTCTTGAATTGGACGGGGCAACACCCGCAACACATCAACGACTTCCGCCAAGAAGGACCCGCCGACGGCGAGTCCCGAAAAACCGCCTGTTACCAACTCCGCCGACGCCTCAACTCCCTTCTCACCTCTCGGTGATCAATCAACCGTACCGGCGGCCACCTTCCCATATCCCAACTTATGGCGCAGGGACTCTTCGTGTGCGAATTGGTTCGTTCATTTGTGGGGGGATTTGTGGGGGGACTTTTTCGCCGTCAGAATCGTCGGGAAACTCGACCTTCATGCGAAGATCTCACCCCGTTTATCAGGTCGAATCCTGAACGGTTCACGCACGGATGGCGGTGTTTTGCTCCAGACGGAACTGGGAAGCGGCTATTCGTCGTTCAACATTTCCCGCAGGAACTCCTCCCGCCGGATGGTAAGGGTGGCGACTAGCTTTCGCTTGAAACGATCGTCCATCGGGACGCCATCGATTTCGTCGAGTTGGTTTTTGTACCAGGAAGTCAACTCGGCCAGGTTTGCGAACTTCGGCGTTGGCCTGACTTGTTCGCGATGATGGAGAATAATTTTTCGCAGTTGGTTGGCTCGCTCCTCAACTTACTCAGCAGCTTGCGCACCGCCCTCGAACCATCGATCACGACGCGTTTTTGGCCGACTGATGCAGCTGGTGAATCAAGAGCATCGGGTTCCGGAATTGTCCGCCTTTCAGGTCGTCGGTGCACAAATGTGGTACGGAGATCGCAATCGTCCGCAGAACAGGATCGAGTTTCAAGCTGTGCGTGATTTCGTTTGCGGCGGCCAGCACTTCCTTGATGTAAGCGGATGCAATGACTGGCTCGGCATCGATGGCGTGCTGCAGAGATTTTCGCAATTCCCTAATCGCGTCTACCTCGCGTATACGAATGATCAAATCGATGAATCGACTCCACTCAGTAAAACCGGCTAACAATTGCGTCGCCAAATCCGGAATCACCACTTGGCGAAATTTGCCGTCAAGTTGGATTGTGCTTCGGCGTTCGTAGTCGTCGCGAAACGATGGCGTGCAATAGTCAGAAAGTCGCCTGCCATCAATAGTTTGCGAGTTCCGACCGAATCCTAAAGTTGACTTGGTAGCGTGAGGAACAAAATGCAGCTGTTTTCTCCCCTGCAAACTCTGCATGTACAAGAATCGCAAGAGGGGAAGTGCCCATGCAGCACGCTGAGGGTGCTGTTTGCCCTGCAGGATTTGGCTGAGTCGTAGAAACACCGGTCGAAGATTCTCGGGCCCCAACTTCACAAGATCAAGCAAATCAGAAGCCGAAGCGGCATCAATCCGGCATTCTAGAACGCTTGGCTCATCGCCTAGATTGTAGGGAAGAAAGTCATACATTTCATAGGCACGAAGATCGTCCGGATCGTCGATGCGCGCAAGCTGGTTTTCGAGAAAGTTCAGGGCTGCTTGATAACAATGCGCTTGCAAGTCTTGGTCTACCGTCATCGGACTAAAGAACCGAAAAACATCCTGCAACTGCGTAGCCGCTTGATTGTAATTGTCAAAGTTAAAATCCAGAAACTTGTTTTTCAAAGAGCCCGCCAACAACACCTGCGGGTCTTCAGTGACCAGATGCTCATAAAACAACAGGCATTCGATCGCGGCTACTGCTGAGGAAGCTATGTACCGGTTTCTCCGATGCGTTCGTTGAACACTCATTACAAGGTCAAAAATGACTGATGGGTCAACCAAGATGCTTTTCACGAAACATGCCTCAGAACGCCTATTACAAGGTAACGTACGGAAAGTAGCGCACATTTGAAAATTATGCCCTTGTTCGAGTAGGAAATGTTTTGCGAACTAAAACCGACATAACGAAGTGCTGACAATAACGAATGCATTCGAGAATGGTGTCGAGGTAAAGGTTGCGGAATTCGTAATGGTTAACGGCGATCAAGTTCGTCAGCACGTTGATGAGCTGGCGCGGAGCACTGTGGCGGAGACTCTGGACACGATGCTGGACGCCGAGTCTGAAGAGTTGTGCTCGGCCAAAATGTTTTGACCGAAGCCCTGATTGCGTGAGCGCATACGTCTACGCGGCACCCCCCCTCTCCTTACATCGGAAACAGAGAAGAGGAAACCGTAACTCCATCGCTTTCTCTCTTACCCTCAACGGCTACAATCCACTCCACCGGAGCGATACAAAACCAAATACATCAACAACCCAATTCTTCCAATTCAGGCTGAACCAGGACATCATCGGGGTCAGTTCCATAGAAGTGGACCCCAATTATTGGACCACCGGCGGGCAAATCCTAGATAGAGAGTTGTAAGCGATTTGCTCGGCTGGGACGATAAACTTCCCAAGGTGTTCGGCGGGCTAATGATTGATGGCGACGTTCGTGGTCGTAGTATTCAAAATAGGCCGCCAGCCCTTCATGACAATCGGCTCCACTCTGGTAACTCTTGAGATAAACTTCTTCGTATTTCACTGTCCTCCACAACCGTTCGATCATCACGTTGTCGATCGCGCGACCGCGACCATCCATGCTGATCGCGATGTCGTGTGACTTGAGGACACCCGTGTGTTCACGACTGGTAAACTGCGCGCCTTGATCGGTATTGAATACTTCTGGACGCCCCTGGCTCAGGGCTGCTTCCAAAGCCTCGATGCAAAAGTCAGCATCCATGCTGTTGGACAACCTCCACGAAATCACGTAACGGCTGTACCAATCCATCACGGCCACCAGATACAAGTATCCAAACTCCAGCGGAATGTAAGTGATATCGCTGCACCAAACCTGATTGGGACGAACGATCTCCAGGTTCCGCAGCAAGTACGGGTACACCGGATTACCCGGGCCGGCCTGAGTTGTTCTACGCCTGGGAGCGATCCCTTCAATCCCTATTTTTCGCATTAAACGCTGGATTCTTTTCCGATTCACAGCATGCCCCTGGTCCTTCAAGAAATCCACCATTTGACGAGAGCCGCGATTCGGTCGACACAAATGTGCTTCGTCCATCAATCGCATCAGTTCCAGATTCTCCATGCTCTCGGGGGCCGGATCGTAGTACAGGTTGCTGCGATGCAAGCCCAATAATCGACACTGCTCACGAATACTCAAATCCGGATTGTCAAAATCAATCCAGCCTCGAGTCTCACTCACTGTCCTGGGCCACTTTTTTTTGAGTCACTCCAGCTGAACTTTCAACCGACCGATCTGCTCATACAGCTCAGCGGTCTCCGGTTCATCGGTTGCACCTTTGGCAACAACCTTGCCATTTTCAAATACCGACTCCGCACCATCCAGCAACTGCTTCTTCCAACGATTTATCTGTGTCGGGCGGAGCTTGTGTTTTTGAGCCAGCTCGCTGATCGTCCGAAGACCCTGAACGGACTCCAGGGCTACTTTGGCCTTAAAAGACGGACTGAACTGGCGTCGCTTCCGTGACATACTGGCTTCCTGATGATTCGAGTTCCAATCGGTTATAGTTTGACCGATCAAAACGCTTTTTTCTATCTAAGCCGGTGGTCCGATAATTGGGGTCCACTTCAGTTTTTCATGGAACTCTCCGATTCTCTGAACGACTCGCGAACCGTTGAAACCAAAAAGATTCTGCAAGGGGCGATCCTGCATCGCGCCATTTGGACATCCTCCCGACCGGACTGGGACGTCCCGCTGCGAGTTTGCCCCACAGGGATCGCCGAACGTCGCGGGCTGTCCACGAATGTAATGATTGAATCCAGCTGTTTGAGTCGTTACGATGGGTGAGCGATCGGTTGCATTCTCGGGCCGGTCGGGCGGATCGCGTCACGCTAAAGATCCTCACATGCTTAGCTGGCAAATGCTTATACCTGTGTAATTTCCTGTGAGTAAAAGTACACGCATTGTTGTTACGATAATCGTCGTCATTCTAACAACCTGCTTTGAATCGGCGGGGCTGATTGCATGGCTGCGTCTCGTCCTAGCCGGGGAGAATGGTCTTGGCTATATGTGCTTGCTAGCTGGCGAGTTGCTTGAGTTAACAATCTTTGTCGCCTATCTTCAGGCCACGACGACTGGTCCCAAAACTCGATCACCGGTCAAAGTCATAGGCGCGGTGGGCCTGATTGCCTTGTTCGAGTCGTTGTTATGGGTATTCGCACTGGCTGTTTACCATATATTTGGGCCGGTGCAAGGACTCATCGTTCTCGCGATTCTAATGCATTTGAAGCATGACGCGGATGTCGCTGTTCTGAGCGACACTCCCCTGTTTCATCAAGTGTTGACCAGCAAGGGGCTCCTAGCAACAGGCCTCGAGGTCACGGGGGCGATCCTTTTTTTCACGTTGACATTAAATGGTTGGTGGCTGATAGGTGGATTCGCATTTCTCCTGTGCAATGCACTCGAGCATCTTGTGGGCGGAATGATTGTTAGCGAAGCGCTTGGGGGTCGCGGCTATTTGACTGCCTCGCGACGACCGCGTGATTTAACCGTTGTGGTGCCCATCGCGGCCGACTCGGTCGAGCGCCTGCGAGGCTTGCTGGAAACAATCGGGGGGAATATCGAGCGAAACACAATCCTGAGGTTTCGCCAGTCGGAGTCGACCCATTTTGCAAGATTCGTGATATTGGATCACGACTCGACGCGTGCGCCTAGTTTGCTATTCAGCAGCAACCACGATAATTCTCTTGTGAATTATGCGCAGGAACTGTCGCTGACCGTAGCTGATGGTTTAGATCGAGTTTTCAGCCACAGTTGCGCTTATGTCCCTCGCACAGCCCATCACGGTCTGGCGCTTGCGGCATTCCTGCGCCGACATTCGCTTCGCTCCAAGGCTTTTTTCTCTGCATATCACGACTCGTCCGTGCAGGAGATTTTACGCTGTACGGCAAAACGTCAAGATCTAGAAAAGAAGCTGGACGATAACGACGCAAAAACTGTCCGTGACCTAAGTGCATTGTCGACAGGACCGGCGAAGATCGCCTCCCCGTTACCTGCCGGAATTCGAGCGGCCTTCGGCCGTTTCCTAGGTTGGGTGTTGGAGCATATGGCAGGTATCCGAGTCACAACGCCGACTCGTGATCGACGCATGACTGTAACGGAGCAGCTTATTCAGGCCGAAGACCACAAGGTCCAAAACCAGATAACGGTGATCTCCAAGATCAAGCCGGGCCTTTGGCCGCGAATCTTCATCCGACTTGCGTTCTATTTAATATCCGTTCAGGCGGCACGCTCTCGGGGTTCTCTGTCTGGTTTGACAACCATTCATTTCGCCCGCTGGGTCATTATCGACGAAGGCGAAGCGCTATACTTTGAGAGCAACTACGACGGCAGTTGGGAGAATTACATCGATGACTTCGTTGACTTCGCCAGCACGGGTATGAACGTCATCTGGGGCACGGCCGTTGACTTTCCATCGGCCGGGTGCCGAGACATCGAAGCCTTTAAGCACATTATTCGGAATTATCAGCGGCCAACGCAGGTCTTCTTCAGCGCGTATCCGGAACAGACTGTGATCAATAATCTTAATGATTTGGCGATCGAAGAGTCCCGCCAAACGCTCACTGCGAGTGCAAGCGTCAGAAGACTCTTGACGGGATCCTTTGCCAAGTAAGCCCATCGGTTAGGGATTGAATTGTGGAAGAGCTCGAACTGAACGACATTCAAGGCATTGTAATCTCCGGGTACGGCCATCTCCCGTGGTCCGCCTATTTGTTTCTGCAATTCCAAGATCCTGCGGCGGGGCGCCGCTGGATCGAGGGTTTGTCATCTCGTATAACTACCGCACGGTGGCAACATGGGAATCTAGTTGTCAAACCCATGTCGGCGATCAACCTGGCATTAACAGCCGCTGGTCTGCGCAAACTAGGGATGAAGCCGGAGACACTGAATACTTTTGCCCAAGAGTTTGAACAAGGAATGGCAGCGGGGTCGCGATCGCGCCGCATTGGTGACAAAGGCGCGAGTGATCCGGCGTACTGGGAATTCGGTGGTCGCGAACCTCCGGCGCAGGGCGACATTCACGCGCTCTTGATCTTGCAGGCAACGCAGCATGACCAGGACAATCCCAAGTTGCCGTCGTTGAACGCCATGTGTGTCAATTTCGAACACGAATTTGCACAATACGCGATTGAAGAAGTCGTGAGTCCGCGGCACGTCTTGAAGCAGTTCGCTGACGGTAAAGAGCATTTTGGCTTTCGCGATTCCATTGCTCAGCCGATGATCGCGGGAAGTCCGAATACGCGCTCCCATGCCCAGAAATCTATCAAAGCGGGTGAATTCATCCTGGGATATCAAAATGAATACGGTGTTCTGCCGCAGTCTCCTGTGGTTCGCAAGGCAGAGGACACTACCAATCTGTTGCATGATCACGAACCTGATAAAGACCTCGGCGAGGTAAAGGACTTCGGCCGCAATGGCACATACCTTGTCCTACGAAAGCTGGCTCAGGACGTTGCCGCCTTTCGCCGGTTTTTGCGGGAACAGTGCGAGACCGAGGACGGACGTCGGCTACTGGCGGCCAAGTTCGTTGGCCGTTGGGAAGGGGGCGCCCCGCTGGTCCTTGCCGATCACGATGATCCCACGTTAAGCACGGAGAACGACTTTGGATATGCGGAGACAGACTTTCAAGGCCTGCGTTGCCCAATGGGGGCCCACATTCGCCGCGCCAATCCGCGCGACGCCTTTGTGGGCTCCGCCGAGGAGTCTGTGCGCGTCGTCAATCGTCATCGCCTGATTCGCCGCGGCGTTCCATACGGGCCGCGACTTGCGCCAGACATCTACCAAGACGACGGTGTGCCGCGCGGGCTGCTGTTCATTTGTCTAAATGCGGACATCGAACGCCAATTCGAGCTTGTGCAACAAGATTGGATCAACAGCCCCAAGTTCGGCGGCGCCTATACGGATGCGGATGTTGTCGCGGGCGCCAATGATCCCGCCAGTTCACGGATTTCCAGTCAGCGTACCTTTACCATTCCGGCCGAGCCAGTCCGGCGCCGCATACTGAACATTCCCCGCTTCATTACAACACGTGGCGGGGCCTATTTTTTCCTGCCGTCAATCCGCGGACTACGTTTTCTCGGTGCTCATCAGCCAGAATGAACTGCTCGCGTTGTGATTACTGGCTCGGCTTGGGCGCCTTAGCATATCCTCTCGAAACGACGCAAGATCGTGCGTCGCCGACACAACACGGCATTATTCGAGCGTTTTTTGACCAGTTTCTTATAGTTGACATTATTCTTTAGATATCGCCGCCGACACTTGACCTTGCCTTGGCGGCCAACAATGGTTGGTAGCTATGCCAGTGCGCGTTCAATCCAGTGTCAAGATAATTACGTCCCTTCGCAATCGCCTCTACGAGGTGCTTGAGCGATCAAACATCGCCTTCTTCTTCGCATTCATGACGGGCACGACACGCTCGTGGTTCGACGTCATCGTTAGCATGCTTCTTGAGGCGAAAGTGCAAAGTGCGCGACGGCACGGGGCGACCTTCGCTCGACTGGATTGTCAGGCGATATAAACTCTTGATCCTACTGCTGCATTCTCGTCCGAGCTGTCCGCTAGGATCAAGGCTTGATGTGGGGTCGTCGCATGGGCTTCGGCGAATAGCTCGTATCTAGTGTGCCAATATAGGCGTCGATGGCCTCTAGAGTTGTGACTTCGTTTGCCGGCTCTTCTGTAGATGCCGCGTATCTCGCCTCAAGCTCAAGGACGACTTCATGGTACTCCAGCAACGGACGCGCATCGAAGTCCGGCCACTTGAGAGCGAGCCATTGATAGATGCTGTAGGAGCTAATGGGGCGCGGCATACTCATTACGGCATGTCCGGGCATTGCCCGTACGGTTTTAGACAGGCTTCGAATAAGACCTGAAAAAGCCTTTCCGGATGGCGGGGTATCGTAATTTGTCCATTGCTTTAACACGATGGCGGTGCTTCGGAGATCTTCATACAGGGAGTAAACCGCAGGATGGAGAATCTCGCTTTCCTCCGACCTTTCCTCGTCTTCACTTTCCTTTTCGTATTGCTTTCTCAGTGGTTCTACAAGCGGTTCAAGTTGTGGCAGTACAGACGCAATTGCATGCTTCAGCTTCGCCATGTCCGCGGAAACATCGCTTCCGAAGTCCCCCAACGTTTCCCGGCGCGCCTTTTCCAAAATGACCGCACGATCTTCCGGTGCGACGCCGATCCTCTCGAGCTTTGCAGCCAAAAGTGTCAAGCGCATGCCGGTTTCCGAAGGGCCATTCTAGACCAGTCGTGACGTGGTAGTTGAACATTGCAAAGGCACCCAGTCAGCCCATCTCGCCCCTGTTCTTACCATGACTGTGTAGGCCGAGCTCAGCATGCACGCTGCCATGAAAGAGATTAGAGCGATACCAGCAAGGCGGAGACGACTCGCTCCAGCGCGAGTCGCTACGTCCGCGCGAAAGAAGTGGAAACCACTCGCGCCAGCGATCAATGTGAATAGCAGAGGTAGCAGAGTCGCGGCGACGGGACTTTCGCTAAGTCCCGCAAAGAACCCGATGGCTACTCCCGTGACCACTAGACCGGCCAAGTACCAACGCATCGCCGCTTCCTCAGCGCGCTTATTATCCGTCTTTCCGACATTGTTGTTCTCTTGTTTGTCCATATTTTTCAGTTCAGACTAAAATGATGAGTGCCGCAACAAATCGTGTATCAACATCGTCAACACCACCCTCTCAGGCGTAGCGACTTGCAAGGAGGTCGTAGCCGACGCTGCCAAGGCCAATACGATCGGAACGGCAGTTGCGAGCGGTGCCCAATACAAAATTGGCGCAGGCCCTTTCTTATTCGCCCAACGGCTACGATAACCGAGTCGCTGCGATAGACTCTTAATTGTCAAACCGGCCGACTCCTCGACTTGAGGCGAGTAGAGTTGGGACTTTCGGGTGCACGACGATGTTCGTATTCATGGTTGCCGCCCGTTTCCACTGGCGGTGTCACAATATCTCGTCCCATGTCCGATTGATCCGCAACCCCCTCTCCGAACCGGAGGAGCGCAGTTAACGCATCCGGCTCCCAGCTAACACTTGTCACCTGATCTTCCAGGTCTCGAACTGCCAGAATGTCTTGCAGCTCTGCAGTGCATTATTAGCGGCTTGTCGTGCCTTGGCAATCATGTCCGTAATCCGGTTCGGGTTATATGACGGACGTGTTGTATGCATTCTGGCGGGAATCGAAGAAAGGTTTTCATTCGGAGGTGGGTCGGGGCGTCTCGCAACAAAGGCAGCAGTGGTACAACCGGCCGACGTCCTTGGTTTCCGTGCCAAGCAGATCGGCAAGGGCTATCACGTCAACTGGATCCAGGTCAGCGGGGTCTATCTGATCGAGATCAATTCCGACGACTGGAAGACGTTCGTGCGCCAGCGGCTGAGCACGCCGATTGAACAACCGGGCTCGATGACTTTGTTCCAGACTGCTCCACAAGAACATCTGGCGCTGGCCAAGCGTCTGACTGCCGAGGCGAAGGTAGAGGAGTTCGTTGCCGGCAACGGTATCGTGACTCGCTGGTGACCCGCAACCGGAAAAGTGGTCCACGGCCAAAGAGAAAAATCGGGTTAGAATCTGGTCGTCAGTTTTGGAGGATTGACGATGAAGAAATCTCGATTTACGAATGAGCAGATTGCGTTTGCCTTGAAGCAGGGGAGTTCGGGGACTCCGGTCGACGAGTGGGACGATCATGGTCGTAACGCGCGCGGGCGGGGAATTTGGGCCGCCAAGAATGGATTGAACTGAATTGGCCGATTGCACGCTGGGCAGTCTGACTGCAGTCGTAGGTCATCGAACGCTGTGTCCGGCAATTGGATTGCGGCTGATTCGTCTGAGGAAAGTGCCACGCCGTCGCTGATCTCCAGAATGGCTTCGAGCACCGGCCTTTGGACGAGCTGAGGCCGTTCCGCCCAGGGGCAGCGAAAAAACGCCCTCGGACCATCCGGACTGTACTGCCTTCGGAAAACGCGACGGGCCCAAGTCTTTAAAGTCTTGGTCCAAGCCAATTCCGGTGATGTTGGCGCCAGTCCAGCGGTCACGATCGGCCGCGATGAAAGATTCTCCAACACGAATATTTCGACTGCACCTAACGCGTCGGCGGCAATCAGCCTTGTACCCGCAAACCCCCATGCACATGCCGCCAGCCTCGCCCTCGAGGCCGTTTTTAAGATCGGCACGCGCCCATCGAGCGACCAGATTTCCACGGTATGACTCCCGGCTACCAGGACGAGGCGGCCGTTGGGTGAAAATGTCAGCCCCCGGACCCGATCCGCAATGTGCGGAACCTCGAGCAAGCGAGTCTCACTCCGAATGTCCTCGACAACTAGAGATTCCTCCGCCAGGTACAGACCGAGCCGACCATCCGGCGACAATTCGGTGTATCGGCCGGATGCCGCCTTGTCCGGAACACGATCGGTAACCGCGAAATCCCGGTCGTCTACACCTCGATGTGGGTCCGCGGGGGACGCAGGCAATGGCACCGTTTTGCAATCGCCATATCCAGCCCATCCCGAGCCGCTGACGCCGGCGCTCACTCCGGCGCGGGAGATTTGAACGTTGCCCGATACATCAAGATGCCCGTAGGCTCCCAAGAACGGTAACGATGTAACGCGGGACGCGGAGCCATTCTCCAAGTCCCAAAGAAGAACTTCCCCATGACCTGTACGATGAACAAAACTGGCTGTGATCGTTGCGAGCCATTTGCCCCATACCTTCAAGTCGAGCAACGATCCAACTGGCAAGCGAATTCTCGGCGACTGGCTCGTCAGTCGCATGTCCCAGACAATCAAATGGCCGTTCCAGTCCCCGGAAACGAGCTCCTTGCCGTCAGGCGAGTAATGGCACGCCCAAGTGCGGGCGCCGACGGGAAGTTTGTCGATCAAGTGCCCATTTTCTGATTCCCAAACTTCTATGTGCCCCCCCATCTCCGTAGCGACCGCCAGCGCTGTCCCATCTGGTGAAGCCGCACAGCGCACAGTGGGCTTGCTCGCCATCTCCATTTTTTCCCACTTTGGCTCCTCGCCGAACTGACGAATCTTGACGAGTGTTTCGCCGTCCAGCGCCCATGTCATTCCGCGAAACTCATTGACCATCCCGCTCACATAAAGGGTTTTTCCGTTTGGCGAGAAGTCGCATCCGATAATGGATATCGGGAAGGATTTGCTGACGGCAATCTGTTGCCACGTATTGGTATCCCACATTCGCATGAGCTGATTGACAGACGCGGCTAGACGATAACCGTCGGCGGAAATAGCGCACGCCAACGATGGCGTCCCGTCGATTGAAGCTGGGCAGCTATACTGACCGCCGCGCCAAAGATGAATGCCACTGTCTCCCAGACCAATCACGGCCCCTGTACGCGGACAAAACAGGCAACTCGTGATCTTGGAAGGGGCGCAGAGCGGTGCAGACTCCGACCCGCTGACGGCATCCATCACTCGGATCATCGGACCATCAGGCGCGATCAACTTTCGACCATCGGGGGAAAAAGCGCACCATCGACGGCCAGGCATCTCACCGTACAGCCTGCCAGTGAGTGCATCCCACAGCCGCACTGTGGTCTTCGTCGCCGAGGCGATGTGGGTGCCGGTCGGCGACCATTTGCAATCCCAGATGAGTGACCTCGATCGTATGTTCGCTTCGTTCTCCCCATTGGCAGCGACCTGATGAGCGACGATCGTCAGCAAGCGTCGTTCGGTCGGCGACCTTGTCAAGCCACGCAGAAAAGGTCTCTTGGCGGCGAACGACTCGTGGTGCTGCAGGGCACGCTGCTGGACCACCGGAAACGCATGTTGATTGATCGCCCAGTGTGAAATCAGGTCTGCGTGCGCCGCCAACAGGTCCTGCCGCGATCGTAGAAAACGGTAGAATTCGCCCGGCCCACTTTCCGCCCAACCTGCCGGCGCAGCCCTTAAAGCTGTAGCAAAATCCTCCAACAACTCGAAGATCATGCAGGGGACCCCGTTTTCGACTCCAGGAATTGCAAATCTGTGAAGAGATCGGCAACTGCGTTCCATTGTGGACTACTCGGATCGTCCTTACCCGATAGTTTGGCTACTTGCAGAAGCTGGTAAGGCAATTCATCGACCTTGCGACTGTTCACTGATCGCGGAGTCGGCGGCAGGCGCGTCGCTCGGGTACGTTGCTCGTCTAGCGATTCCGTGAAGTAGTCCTGAGCCGCAAAGTACGTCGCTAATCGATCATGTGCTTCGCATCGCAATTCGTCAGTCGGCAAGTAATGGTCGCGGACTGCCTTAAACAGATTTCGATGGAAGAAGTCCCAAAGCCGACCCCGGTGTTGCAGATAAGCGCGAAGCTGCCGCAATACGGGAAACAGATCGCCTGTGCTCTGATGAATCGCAACGCCCAATCCCTCCAAAAGATCGAGCAGTTCGCGATCAGACAAACCCCGACGGGCGCTGGCAATGAGAGTCAAAAGTGCTCGCACTACATTCGTGTCGAAATCTCGCTCGAGCCGACCAATCACTTGCCGGAACAACACCGTCACCGCATCACCTTCGCGGGGAAACTCATCGATCCGTTGATTCAACTGTTCGAATGACCCAAACCCGCGTAACTCTTCCAGGGCTACGAGCAGAAACAATGGATTGGACGTCGCCGGGTTACCGAGCAGCGCTTGAGCTTGCCGAGCGTCCAGCGTCTTCGCTGAAAGCGACGGCACTTGTTTCAAAATCGCCTCGCGTTCCCACACCGTCAACGGTTCGACAGCAATCCGCTTGTGCGGGCGAATTGCAAACGATTCCAGGGCTGGTTCCCTTCTGCCAGCGTCGTCGATACAACTGCAGATCAGTTTGACATGTCCCGGGAAAGTCCACGGCATCCACGGCAATCGTTGGGCGTTCTCTGCCTCGTCAAGTTGATTTAGCGCGTCGACAATGATGACCACACGGTGATCGGGAGTTATTTTGTAAACGATCTGGATGAACGCCGTTATCAGCCCGTTAGTGTCTTGCGGCACATCCTCAGAAAGGTCGAATTGCAGCTTGAGCAACGAGCAAAACCGGAGCAGCATCGTTCTTACGCTTGTGGACGCAGGGCTGGCGCCAACAAAGTGCGGGATAACGAAAGCATCGGGGTGGCTGGCCGCAAACGCGTTAGTGAAATAAGCCAACGCCGCCGATTTGCCCGAGCCCGACGGTCCAGTGACCAGGCAGGGGAATTCGTCGTTGCCAGTTGCAAAGTCGATCAAGCTCTCCTGAAGCCGGTTACGGCCAATATAGACACGAAGCCGTGACTCCATGAACCGTTCGTGATAGGCTTGTTCTTCGGCGAGTGGATCAACCTCGGCGTCAAGATCTGACGCAACTTCAGGCAATTGCAACTCGCGGCCAATGGAATTCCAGAGCCATTCGAGAATTCGCTGCCCGAATTCATCGAGCCCCTCGAGTTTCGCGCGACCCTGGTCGCGAAGCCCGGCGTATCGGCACGGGTAATTCTCGAACATTGGCAAACCTGAATCGCGAATTGCCTGCTTCAGTGAGTTGAGTTTTCGCTTATGCTCGACGCTTTCGACTTCGAAGTCGCCGCAAAGGTATTCAGGCACGCCGGACAGAAATTTCGGGTCCCGGAAACAGAAAAACGCATGACTGTGCATAGTGGGATTATTGAGCACTCCATACAGGATTTCGAGCTCCGTGATGCTCTTTCCGATGTGGTCCCGCACCCAATTCCATTTGCTGGTGACGCGTTCGTTCACCCTGTCGGATACCCAGCCATATCGCTCCCCGATGATACCGAGAAAGAATGGTCGACATTCGTCAATCTGTGATAAACAGATATCAAGAATTTCGTCGTTTTCGGCCTGCTCTTTGGTAACGCCCCAGCGAAGGTCGATGTCAACGAGGTGGATACGAAATGGTTCGAGACGTTCACGCAGCGCGGGAAAGACTCGCTTGACTAGCCAGTCTCGCTCCGAGTGCATATCGCGAAATGTGCTTGAGATGAACACTCGAACTGTTTGCCAGGAATTAGCCACAAGAAAGTCTCGGGGGAGGAGCGGGAAAAACTCGCCAATATCATCTCTTCCGCTGGAACATATGCCAGGCACCTGATGACAATCGCAGCCATCGGGGGAATAATACAACGTTCCCGATCGCCATAATCGCCAGTGTTTCTGACCATTTTAATGTGTTATACGACTTGCTCACATTCCACCTTTCCTTTTTTCCATGCCCGTGAATTATTGAAGCAATTTCGAGTCAACTGCCCCATCAACATCACCGAAACACACTTCTCATTCCATGAAGCCATTTGCATGCATTCCTTTTTCCCCTTCGCGTTGTTGATTATTATGAACGAAACGACCGTTTCTGTCGGCATCTGAGGCATTTTGGATCAACTTGCCATGCAGCACACAAAACCCCCGGCAACCGGAGATCAAGTCAAAAAGTACTGGTCATTCATCAGTTACAGCCACTTGGACAGTCGATTTGCCTGGCGTTTGCACAAACGGCTTGAAAGCTACAGGATTCCGAATCGAATTGTCCGGTCGGCGATACCGAAGGGCTCCGTCCCCAGTAAATTGTATCCTGTCTGTATTGATATCGATTCGTTTCCAACATCACTAAATCTAAGTAACGTAATTCTCTCGGCTCTCGCCCAATCGCGATCGCTTGTTGTGGTTTGTTCGCCCAATGCCGTGCAATCCCTCTACGTCGATGAGTAGGCAAGAATCTTTAAGTCGCTTTGGCCGCCGGAAAGCTGTCGCGTGATCGCATACATTGTCGGCGGCGAGCCAAACGCTGATCGAAAACCGCACCTTGGGAAGCAGGAATGTCTGGTTACGACACTCAAGCACGAGGTCGATTCGTCAGGCAAACTCTTGACGGAGCGCCGGATCGAACCCCTAGGTGCCGATATTCGCCTGGGCAACTCAACCGAGTACGACGCCATGTTAAAGGTTGTCTCTGGTATACTTGGCATTGAGTTTGAGCTGCTCAAACGACGCGACCAGATCCGAAAGTGGCAGCTATGGGTGCGCAATGTGTGTGCGCTGCTACTGTTGTTCGGCGTGGCGGCGTGGTTTGTTGTTTCCGCCCAGCGCCAGGCAGACCAGGCGCGGCGCGACATTCAGGAGTTTGAAATCAAGGCTCAGAATTTACCGTTTCCGAGGATGTTCGGGTCCTACTCGGATTCCGAGATTCGTTATATCGAATTGCGAGTTTAGGGTGCACGGAAAATCAAGAACATTGAGGACAGCCGCTTTGAAGGTGGTCTCGGTGCGCTGGCGGATGTTGCCAATGCAGGTCAGGAGTTGGAAATGGCACAAGCCGAACTGGCATGGGCGGAGGGCAAATTGAGGACCTCCGAACTGCACCTCGAAAAATCGCTCGAATACACGAAAACACTACTGGAAATTGAGACATTGCGCTTTGAAAGCGGCTTTTCGCGAGGCGATGTTGTAGTCCGTGCCAACGAAAAGAAACAACAAACCGACCTCGCGATTGTCAGGTTGCGCCAATTCATTGACGAACTCAAGGCAGCGGGGCTCTCAGAATGAGGCACGACCAGAGGCAGAAAGAGAACGGGCAATACGAATAAAGTCGTCACCTGAGTGGCAATCTCGAAAGTGCCAAGGAAGCGCAGCTTGGTCTTGGGTTGAGGATACGGGTTTTGGAAACCCCGCACTATCCAGGGTGGTAGGGCACCGAAAGGCGATTGAACGTTGCTCCGCCACGATTTCAAAGTACTTATGGAAAGGTTCTTTCGCTGCTACAAGGTCGCGAAAGTAAACTGGGCCACGTACGAAACGCCGGGGCAGGTAACCCCTGATGCCGTCGATCACGTCGACCCTTTATACAATCGAATCCGCCGCCACGCATTCATGGAAGTGCGTTAGCCCGATCGAGTTTGATCAATCGTAACTCTTCGAGTCAAAGTAAGCGGGATTCCACACCCTCCACTCTCCACATTCGCTTCCAACGCTTCATGCAGGAGACGTTGACGTCCAAGAGCATTGCAATTTCCCACAGGTGCTTCTGTTCCTGGAAGTACTTTGCAGCACGACGACGAGCATCCTGGTCTAACGCACTGTCTGTTTTTCTGATGAAAGCGCATGCAGCACTAGCTGAACTTATGGTTCAAGCGCTGGCCCGGACTCAATAAGCTGGCGGCCGCCCTCAACCCTCACCCCCGATACCTCCTCTGCATTTCCTGCCAGCGCTCGATGTCATAATACGGCCGGCCATCCCTGAGGAAGGGGTTCGGTCCCGGATGCCGGCGCCGCGCCGGTTTGGGCGCGTGAAGATCCGCCTCCACCAACCGCAACGAACTCGCGCGTCAAAAGGCCCGTGTAGATTCGGCTCAGGTCCAGACCAAGTTGAAAATCCGCCAGAATCCGGCACTTTCGTTTTTCTGGCAGGAACTCGAACCGGCCATCCATCCGGACCGCGCTCGGCCTGTGAAGGGATTCCTCGGCCAACACGGCCACGATCATGGTGGCTTCGGCCTGCGCGACCTCGACCCCTTCCGGAACGAGTAGGTAAAAGTGTCGGCATCGTCAGATTACATGGCTCCCTCCGCAGTGCTTGAAATTGGCCAAGTTTGTTACATACGGAAAAGCATTCCGATCTGTTGCGCGGATTTCAGAGATAAATCTCCAGCGACTTCAGTTTCTGACGGAGTTGCTTCACCTGCCGGTAAACGGTCTTACGCCTGACATTCCATTCATCCGCGATCGCCTCCATCGACCAACCCATTCCAAGCAGGGAGACAAGGTCCTGTTCGCGGCGGGCGAGATTGTTGACGGCATCGCTTAGGTCCAGATTGAAATCCCCGAATTGTCGTTTCGCCACCGGATCCGGTCCGCCGAGCGTTGAGGCCATATGCGACTAATTGTTTGTCATGGAGGATTATATGGCAAAAAGGACCGATCCTTCGCCTCGCCGCGCTACGGAAGCAGAATATCTGGCCGGCGAACTCGCCGCCATCCTCGCTCGGGGGATTCTGCGGATGTTGAACAAGTCTCTCGCCTCCCCCAAATTCCAGGCCAAACCGTCTCCTGATACCGAGCCCCAAAAGGCTCGAAAAGCCCCCGGTTTGAGCCTTGAAACATGGGGAAAAACGAGGCTCACTATGACACTGCGGTTTGGTTCTGGTGTCCGGTAAACCCTTATTGAGGATGGAAGATGGCGCAAAACAAAGATTCAACATTGGTCGACCGCAGCGTCGTGCGGCAGATCAGCGAGATTCAGCGAATGTCCCTCCCGGACCTGCGCCGGAAATGGACCGATCTGTTTGGTCGCGATCCTGGGGGCCTTCCGAAGCAGTACCTTGTCCGCCGTTTGGCCTACAGGATTCAGGAACTGGTCTACGGAGGCCTTTCGCGGGAGGCCCGGGATCAACTTCGGTCATGGGCCGAATCTCCGGAGAAGATGCAGAAGAAGCCACCCCTGGAAAAAGTCGATCTGCAGCCGGGAACCAGACTTCTCAGGGAATGGCACGGCGAGCGGCATGAAGTGGTTGTGCAGGATGACGGGTTCCTGTTTTGCGGCAAGACGTACCGGAGCCTTGGCGCCATCGCCCGGGCTATCACCGGCAGGCATTGCGGTGGACGCCGGTTCTTTGGCCTCAAGCCCGCTTCCACGAGGAGCAAGGCCACATGAATGCCAAGACCAAACCGAAGACGAAGTCCGTCAAATGTGCAATCTATACGCGCAAGAGCCACGAAGAGGGCCTCGACCAGGAATTTAATTCCCTCGACGCCCAGCGCTCGGCCGCCGAGGCCTACATCCAGTCCCAGGTTCACGAGGGCTGGCAGGCCATTGCCACGCGGTACGACGACGGGGGATTCTCGGGTGGGAAAATGGATCGCCCGGCATTGAATGCGCTGCTGGATGACATCCGAGCCGGTAGAGTTGACTGTGTCGTGGTCTACAAGGTGGATCGCCTCAGCCGATCGCTACTCGACTTCGCCAAGCTGACCGACTTGTTCGAAAAACATGGCGTCGCGTTTATCAGCGTTACGCAGTCGTTCTCCACGACCAATTCGCTGGGAAAATTGACGCTCAACATTCTTTTGTCCTTCGCGCAATTTGAGCGCGAACTGACTGGTGAGCGGATCCGGGACAAAAAGCTGGCGACGGCCAAACTTGGAAAATACATCGGTGGCCAGCCCAAACTGGGACTGGATATCGTGGATCGCAAGTACGTCATCAACGAAGACGAAGCGCTACTGGTGCGGCGGATCTTCAGGATGTCGCTGGAACTCCAGTCTTGCCGGAAAATTGCCGAGGCGCTCAACGCCGAGGGGCTGCGAACCAAGTCGTTCGTGACGAAGACCGGAAAGAACTTTGGCGGAACCCCCTGGACCAGCAGGAATGTCTACGATGTCCTGACCGACGAAAAGTACATTGGCCGCATCGTGCACAAGGGAGTTGGCTATCCCTCAGAACACAAGGCAATCATCGCGGACGCCCTGTTCAACAAGGCGAAGGAGGTTCTGGCGTTCAACCGGAGTTACACGCACAAGCACCAGACATCGCGGTTCTCGTTATTGCGCCGCATGCTTCGGTGCGGGGAATGCGGAAGCCTTGTCATGCCGGCATGGACGCGGAACCACGGGCGCGAGTACCGGTATTACACGTGCTCCAAAAAGGTCCGAACCGGGTACGTGAAGTGTTCCCTTCCGTCTCTTCCGGCAGGGGAACTGGAGAAGATCGTCGTGGACCAGTTGCGGGGAGTACTCCGACACCCCGACGTGATTGCCCGCACGATTCGCGAAGCTTGCGCAAGCAGGGCCAGTGGGCCCGATCCCGAAGCGGAATCCCCGCTGGAAGAACTGCGCGGACGCCGCCACCAGGCGAGCCAGGCGGTGCGTTCGCTCCTTGGCCTCAAGGACCCGGAAATCCCGATGGTCCAGTCCGAACTGAAACGGCTTAATGGAGAGATCAAATTGCTGGAAGCCTCGATCCGCAATCTCGAGGCCCATGACGGACCGCCACGGGAGATCGAACTGGCCGACGTGACCGATGCGTTGACGCGACTCGATCCTGTGTGGGAAATCCTCTATCCCGAGGAACAGCGGCGCATTATGGAACTGCTGGTCGAGACCGTTACGGTGACGAAGGACGAGGTCGAGATCCGCTTCCGCACGAACGGGTTGGGGCAGCTTGTTCACGAACTGGAACCGATGAAAGGGGAGACCAATGGCAAAGCAAAAGTCCACGCCTGACCAAGCAGCAATAGTCGTGGTGAAACATGAAAACGGGGCGTTGGTGGTTCGTGTTCCCGTACGCTTCTACCGCCGCAACGGACGGCAGATGATCGTGTCGCCGGGCGATTCATCGGAACTCGAACCCACCGCGCCGACTCTCAATGCTAAACTCGTCGAAAACCTCGCCAAGGCATTCCGGTGGCAGGAACAATTGGAATCGGGTGAGTACGCGACGCTTGAGGAACTCGGAAAGGCGGTTGGCGTGGACCGGACTTACGTCAGCCGGATCCTGCAGCTCAATTCGTTAGCCCCGCCGCTGGTTGAGCGGATCCTATCTGGCGACGAGCCGACCGGGCTGAGCTTGGAGTCGCTGAGGAACGCGATTCCTGAGGTTTGGGCCAGGCAGGTGTGGGAGTGAAATCTCTATTGAGTGTCGAGGTTAAGTGCATTCGATTACTGTTGGCATCCAGACAGCGCGAGAATTTGAACAAAATTGGGGTGTATCGTCGGTGTTGATCCAAGATTCCATTTTGTATGTGGCGGCCTTATCCCAGTTCCTTCGAGTAACAGTGGGTTAGGCTGTCAGTCGTTGGTAGCCAATTATTCACTCTGCTTTGGAGGACGGATACCATGAAACTCCTTGGAATCTCTTTAATGACCGGGTTGCTACTTGCAAGTAGCGTAATTGCCGAGGAATCAAATCAGCGCGAAGTGCGTCGGTCGATTTCCAACGGCGGATGGCACGTATTTTACGGTGAAAAGATCACGGAAGCGGAATACGCCGGTGTGACCGTAGCGTGGGCGTTAGCCATCGCGACGGAGAACCCCGGCCCGATCCTGGCCTACATGGAAGAATACGTGAATCGGACAGTGGCGAGAATCAAGCGACAATTGCCGGACATGGCAGAATCGGCGATTCGCGACCTGATCGAACGTGCGATTACAACGGAAGGCGGCAGGGTGCGTTTGCCACAAATCGACGTGAAGTTTGGCATTGCAACCTACAACCGATGGGAACGTATTGTTTATCACGAACCCCGGACGCGCTGCGGCCGATGGGGAGTGCCCGAAGTTTACATGTGTCGGGTTGAAAGACGAGTCCCATTGCCAAACTGGCACGATCTTTATGTTGCCTTCCGAGTGCGCTAGTCATGACTAGCCACGTGTTCCAGTCAACATCATCTGAATCGCAGAACCGGCACGCTTGATGTGCCGGTTCTTTATTGGAATGCCAAATATCTTGGACCCGGAAAACGAAGAAACAGGCACGAGTTTGGGAGACTTTTATGAAGGGCTTGTTAAATTCATTGCACACGGTGTAGGCATTTACGCGATGGGCAAAGATGGGAATCAAGCCGTTTGACAAGGACTACCATCAACCCGAACCCGCCCCAAAGCACACCTTGATCGCCAATCTGGCCAGGGCGTACCGGTGGCAGGAACAACTTGAGTCGGGCGAGTATTCCACGCTGGACGAATTGGGCAAGGCGGCGGGCGTGGACCGGACCTACGTCAGCCGGATCCTGCAGCTCAATTCGCTATCGCCACAGCTGGTTGAGCGGACTCTCAGCGGCGACGAGCCTGTGGGCATTAGCCTCCGCCAACTTCGAAAGGGCATTCCGATCGTTTGGACCGAACAACGCTAACCCCTAATTACATTCCTGCGTCGGTGTGTCGGACCGGTGCCGATTGAATCGCAAATGGAAATGGATTGCATCTTTTTGTGTCGAGCTGGAACCGATCTTGGCGGCATGCGCACGCTGCTTCCGTTGAGCCGCAAGCTGGCTGACAGGCTGGCGTCAACTGACGCGTCAACTGAAACAGATCAGGCAACAGGTACGTGAAATTGCCCACTTGTCGGCCAGCGTGAATCCGAAGATAGTCGATCGAGGCTATCTTTCAGCGGATAATCGGACCCCGCCTGGAGGCGATCGCGCGTCAAACCAATTTCCCGACTGACACTAGCTCGGCATACGGTTCGAATGGGCCACGGTATCACCATGTCCCAAGAAATGCTAGAATTGCACGAAATTGAAGTAACTTCCTCCGAACTGCACTAATGAATTACTCGCATGCCTCGTCGCAGCCCTACTGTCGCCAGTCTTTTCAGCGGCTGTGGAGGCTTCGATCTTGGTTTTTCGCAAGCCGGCTTCAAGTGCATAGGGGCCTTCGACTCGGACCCGTTGGCGATAGAGGTCTACCGCAAGAATTTCTCTTTTCCTGCCCAAGTTCTCGATCTCAATGTCTGCTCAGAACTAGAGCTCCGTTGTAAGCCAGACGTTGTTATAGCCGGCCCGCCATGCCAAGGGTTCTCGACCGTCGGACAACGAAAGACCGAAGACCCACGCAATCTACTTCTTCCCAAAGCAGCACGGCTCGCAGTGAAGCTAGGCCCGGGCGTAGTCGTCCTGGAAAATGTTGGAGGAGTCATTGCAGGCGACCATAGAAGATTCTGGCAACAAGCCATAGATGTATTCAATGCGAACAAATACGAGGTAAGCGAACTGGTTTGCGACGCCTACGATTTCGGTGTGCCACAGAGACGCCGCCGAGTCGTCGCTGTGGCATGGAAGACGGCCTTTCGCGGCGAAGTCGCGCTGACGAAGGCAACTGGTGGCCGCTTGTGCGATGTGTTTTCGAACCTAGAATGTCAGCCCAATCACGAACCAATCGAACTTGCCGCAGATTCCTACGCGGGAAGAATCGCCCGAAGAATCGGCCAGAACCAGAAATTGTGCAATGTCCGCGAATCACCTCGCGCCGTACATACATGGCAGATCCCCGAGGTATTTGGACGCACTAACAAGAAGGAGCGCGATTTTCTTACTGCCCTTCTGCATCGTCGAAGGCAATGTCGTCTTCGAGATTTTGGCGACGCTGATCCGGTGTCGGCCCGTGAGTTGAGCCGTTACGTCGGACACGCCGTCATGCCGACGATCAAGTCTCTCATCAACAAGGGGTATGTTCGCAGAGTCGAAGGGTCGTACGACCTAGTGCATACGTTTAATGGCAAATTCCGTCGGCTTGCGTGGGATTTGCCGTCTCCGACCGTAGATACTCGCTTCGGCGATGCTTACTATTTCCTGCATCCAAAGGAGCATCGCGCCCTCACTATCCGAGAGGCGGCCCGCATTCAGGGCTTTCCCGACGACTTCGCCTTTCATGGTTCGATTCGCTCGCAGTATCGAATGATCGGAAACGCAGTTCCGCCCCCACTCGCCAAGGCCCTTGCCATGTTTATCCAAACCAAGCTGCTAAATGGGCGGTCGCACCAATGACACTCAGCTACGCAGATCGCGTCCGCGAATGGTCACGGGATTCCGAAAGTGACGTCGACCTTCCCCTTATGCGCGACCAGATTGAGTACTTTGCCGAATTCTTGTTTCACGAGTACAAACCCATGAAATCCCCGGGCGACAAGGCATTCCTTGACCGCTTTAGCGACTGGTTGTCGTCCGCAACTGACGACAGTGATCGCAAGATCATGTTTCAACTTGTAACCCATCTACTGTTTGTAGGAACAAATGAGTTTGATTGCTTGTATCAAGCGGCCTTCAATGGACCAATCGCACGATGGCTCCTTGATTCCACCAACGAACTTCTGGACTCGCCCGACGTCGTGATTGGACTGCGAAAGGCAGAAAAGGAAACATGGTTCTGCGCAATTACTGATAGCATGCAGATATCCGAGTTTTATCACCTAAACAACATTGAAGGCACGCCACTTCGCCCGTCATGGAGGACCTTGGCAGAGTTTGCGGATGACACTACCCCAGAAAAGATCGACGCCTACATGCAGAAACATGGGTTCCGACGATTGGTCCTGCTGGAGGATTTTGTAGGCACAGGAACTCAGATGGCGAAAGCTGTACTCTTTGCGGCGCGGCTCCCAAGCAAGTTCCCAGTCTTGTTCAGTCCAATCCTAATCTGTCCAAAGGGTATTGCCAAAGCAAAAGAGCTTACAGCAGCACACTCCCACTTGTCATTTGAACCAGTGGTCGCAATCCCTGATGACATGTGCCTCTCCAAGGATCAAGTCGAAGGTGAAAGCGAGTTCTTTTCATCGCTCAGGACCACGGTTGTTCGTCAGCATACCGCGCTAGTTAACCCGCTCTGCCAGTACGAGCCGTTTGGCTTTATGGATACGGGATCGCTGGTTGTGATGCATACAAATACCCCCAATAACACGCTTCCGATTGTCCATCACTCATCCGTGTCGAACGATCCGTGGAGTCCGCTGTTTCGCCGTTCGTCGAGAATGTAATTATGCAACTAAATCCATTTCATGAGGACTTTGCAACGGAGACGACCAGTCCGGCTGACTTTGTGCGCCTTTTCAGCCCGAAACCGCTGAGTCTCTCGACCGACGTGCTTTCGCTATTCCGGACTGGCAACGTAGTGCTAACTGGCGTTCAGGGCTGCGGAAAGAGCATGCTTCTAGCGCTGCTTTCTACCGACATCCGACTAGCATACGAGGCTGCTGGCGTCGCATTTCCAGTGCCAACTCAAATCTCCCAGTTCATTTCGGCGGGCATTAATCTTACCCATAGCGGAGCTCCCGAGTTCGGCCAGCGCTCGATCGACAGCGACCCCACCTTGGACAAACAGTGGCCACTGTATTTCGGCGACTTTGTAAATTACTGGGTGGTGCGGGACTTGATTGCAACAATAGTTCGCTACCGCCAACCCGACGGCACGAACGTCGCTAAGCAACTTGCCCTCAATCTCAAATCCGACGCACTAAACAATTTTGCACAACAACTTTCGAAACATGAGTGTTGGTCGGGCTACTTAGCGCAGGTTTCCTCATTTGAAGCACTAAGGACGGCAGTAGGTCATAGGCTGCGAGTGTATCGCGACTATTTGAATTACAACTGTTCAATGCCCAGTGATATTTCTGAATCCAAGACGACTGCAGGCGAACCGGTTTCTGTGGCGTCCGAACTCCTACGCACCTGCAACGTCATTCGCGAGGACACGCAAGTATTTGTTCGCATCGACCAGTACGAGGAGCTCACGCACCTTGAGGAATGGAGCCGCAAGAAGGATTTGTTCCACGACTATCGAGCGATCATTCACAAAATGCTTGGACGCCGCGATGGACGAGTGCATTACCGCATTGGCACCCGACGCTATGCTTGGCCAGAATCCCCGCAAATGTTCTCGACTAACGCCGTCGTTGAGAACCTGCGGAACTACACTGTAATTGACTTGGACGACCTCTTGCGTCGCAAAGAGAATCTTCCCTGGGTATTTCCGGAGTTCGCCGATGATGTATTTCGACGGCGGCTAGTTCATGCTGGTTTTCCGGATTCGGGCATTGCAGAAGTGTTTGGCGCGCCGCTTACGGCAAACGAAAAGGCCAAGCGATACGTTAAGGATAGCGAGAAAATAATTGAGTGTGAAGAGGCTTGGCCACAGGGGTGCTGCGATGCCCTTCATCAGATCGCAAAAGAGGATGCGCTTTCTGCCAAACTAGGCGAAGCACATCTGCGTCAAGCCTTAGATCGCGGAGACAATGTTAATCCTGAGGTCGTACTGTCGCGACCGTGGGACTCAAGAATGTATTGGAAGAAGGATCGGGTCGATCAGGCACTATTGCAAATTGCCGCCTCTTCGAAACAAAAAATGCTGTGGAGCGGCAACGATGACATTCTTGCGCTTGCAGCAGGGAACATGCTGGTGTTTCTCGATATATGCAAGGCGATTTGGGCGGCGTGGCTGCGGAGCACTTCGAAGCAGGACGAGGCCATCGCAGGCACTCCGCCGCAATTCACAAATCCTTACATCCAGGATGAAGGTATTCAGCAAGTAAGCGCACAATGGTTTGAGAAAATTCGGGCTAGTGAGAGAGGAGACAGCCGAATGCGCTTTGCTCGATCATTGGGAAACATGTTTCGCAGACTTCTTCGCGAAGACAAGAACATGTCTTATCCAGGATATAACGGTTTTTCGCTCCCGGCAAAGGAACTGGAGAGTGATGAATTTGTAAAGCGCTTTCTAAATGAAGCTACTGCATTTGGTGTACTTGTGTGTAAGCGACATACCCCGCGCTCCAAGGGAAGGGGGGACTCGCTCAAATGGTATCTTCATCCTGTCTTGTGCCCCTACTTTCAGATTCCTGTTGCACACAGAAAAGAGCCTAAGGAAGTTCATGTTACCGATGTTCAAGTTTGGCTCGACGGCGTGGGCGTTATCGTTACCGCATCGAAAAAGCCTGAGAGTTCACCATCCTTGCAGCGGCGATTGTTCAATATTGAGGAGCAAGAATGATGTTGCGAGGCGACTTCCGGCCTTGGGGGCCGCTAGAATGGATACTTGATCGTAGTTCGCCAAAAACTTGGGCGATTCTTGGTGTAATCGGCACAGAAATGCGTTCAATTGCGTGCTGGAATGAACTTCGCGGTAAAGGTCTCTTGCAAGCAACTCAGATGCTTCTGATTCATGACGAACACCCTTCTGACAAGCCCAAGTCCAGGTATTACGACGAGTTTGAGCGAGTTCTGGGCGAGCGAAGAGCCGAGTACCTCGCTGCAGGCGGGAACGAGAACGATATCCGCGAGTTCTTCATGGCAGATATTCACGGCCGAATTGTGGATGCTGCCGATCAATTCATTTCAACATGCGGGCCGAATGTCGTCGTTGACATCTCAAGCATGCCAAAGCGATATTTCTTTCCTATACTACGCCGTCTGGTGATGGCGGAAACGGTCACAAATCTAATTGTAACCTACGCGATTCCTGCAGAATATGCGAAAGCTCCATTAGCTGAAGAACCAGGTCCGAAGACGTTTCTGCCGACGTTCCTGCCTCCCGATCCTGAACCATCCGATGGATTGCTTGTTGTCGGCCTCGGGTTTGAGCCCTTAGGTTTGCGTCCTGTTGTCGAAAGAAAGGAGTGTGTGCTTTTATTTCCATACCCATCACTTTCCACAGGTATTCGTCGAAACTGGGATATGGTTCGAAAACTTAGCCCAATGACCAAGCGGCCCCCAATCCGCATGTTCATTTATGACGTGCCGTCCATGTTCTCTCAACTCGTATCGTTGACAAATGGCGGGACAAAGTATGCAACTCTGGCACCATTTGGGCCTAAAACTATGTCGCTAGCCATGTGCTTGTTCGGAATCGCCTATTCAGCCAGCCCTTCCAGGCCGTCGGTTATCTATACCCAACCGAAGATTTATAACCCACACTATTCGTCTGGTATCGCATATGACGATGGAGTGGCCAGGATTCGCTCGTACGTTGTTAAGACGCAAGGCGTGAGTTTATATCGCGCAAGTTAGAGCGTGGGAAATGAAAGAACGAAAGATGACCGAAGGAACAAGGCGTTCAAGCGTACCGGCACTGGACGAGCTATTCGGGCAAAAGTGGCCAGTTCTTGACGACGGATTCGTGCGCGTTGTCGACTACATGGGCTCTGACGACGCGATCGTTCAAGCAGCGCGAATTTCATATGGCGCGGGGACGAAGAGAGTTCAGGAAGACCGAGGGCTCATCCGGTACTTAATTCGGCATCGACACACAACGCCATTTGAAATGTGCGAAATCAAGCTTCATGTCCGCGTGCCGATGGATTGTTGGCGACAATGGATTCGGCACAGAACTGCAAATGTAAATGAGTATTCGACGCGGTATTCAGAGGCGATTGACGCCGCGCAGAAGACACCGTCGGGCGAGTGGCGCAATCAGTCCACTGCCAATCGCCAAGGAAGTGGTGCGTACATCGACCTTCCGACGGGCGAGCAACTCTCTGCCCGTGAAAGGGAGCTTCAGGAACTGTCGCGGCAAGTTTATGAAGAGCGGATTTCGCAAGGAGTGGCTCGGGAGCAGGCCCGCAAGGATTTGCCACTTTCGACTTATACGGAGGCTTATTGGAAAATTGACCTGCACAATCTGTTGCATTTCCTGTCGCTTCGGATGGACGCCCATGCGCAGCACGAGATTCGTGCGTATGCAAACGTTATCGGGAATGATATCGTTGCGAAGTGGTGTCCGCTAACCTGGGAAGCCTTCATCGATTATCGCTTGCAAACAACGAGCCTATCTCGCCTAGAAATTGAGATCATTCGTTTGTCTTCATCCGGCGACATTATCACCGCCGTTGAGTTTGCGCGTTCTTTGGGATGGCTCGAGCTCGGAAAAGAGGGTTCCAAACGAAACCGCGAGCGAGAGGAATGCGAGGCCAAGTTGCAACAGTTGGGCATACTGATTCCTTGGTGAACGTGGATCTTAACGTCGCTGGAAGTCTGAATAGCGTCGAATGGGAAATCGCGAAAAAGCTGGTGCGGACAGGGACATTGGCTAATTGCTTCGGTCACATCGACCGAAGCCAAATTGGTTTGGGCGAAGCCAGACCAAGAAGGGCAAGCTATTGCCGGAGCGTGATATGACTGATCGTTCCGCCGGTATTGGACTTCGAAGTGGCTTGATCATGGCCAGGATACCGGCCTTGATCGCCGCTGGCAGAGCAGGTCAGACGTTGGCAACGGCGGCCAAGTTGCTTCCGAAAACAACGCGGTGGTCTGGCGAGACCACCATGGCCGGAAACCGGGTTAGCCAGCCTCAGTGAATGCGTTGAAGGAGCTTTGAAACAATTCGCGCAACAGCGAGTCGTGTTTTTGCGCGTCCCCTTTTGACAGTCGTAACTTGTAGCGACCTTCCCGATTACTGTACTCCATCAGGTCGATTCCAGCTTCCTCAAGTCGGTTTTGAATCGCCTCCGACCGATCCAACTTGATCTCAACACGAACCCATTGACTTTTGGGTCGAAAGACAATGAAGTTCAGGGGCTGACCGTTGCGGGCAAGACCGACGTACCATTTATTGTACTTTGGCCCAAATGATGGATCGATGTTCCGAACAATTGCAACTACTGAGTCCAGGACTTCCATAGTTTGTCGGCCAGCTTTGGCATCCCAATAAGCACGGTCGGTTGTCTCAGACGGTTCATCGTCTTCATCGGTACCCAGACGCATCTCGCCAAGTACCGTTGAAAACGCAAGCGACACCCGGTCATCAAATCCCAGTGCCTGCATCTGTATGGCAATTAGTGGAATGTGGCCATTGAAAAGACCAATAACATTCAGGAATCGAGCAGTGATTTCTTCAGCAACGATTACTGCAACGTGATCGTACTGCGGATACCGCTTCCTTTCGATATCCCAATACTCAATTGTCCGAATGATGTGCGACTCGTCAGACCGGCCAAGCTGAACCTCAACCTCGTACCGCCGATCGCTGTCCGGATCCTGAAAGAGCAAATCAAGGCGCCCGGCCTGCGGGTGGTTGCGCTCCTTGTCCTTTAGAATCAAATCACCGAGTCCCAAGAGCCCCGGGTCCTCCGCGAGACGGTCTTGTACCCATCGTTCGTTGAGTACTGGATGTCCCTTCAAGACGATTCGATCAGGCTTTACGTATTTCATGTGACCTTCGATGGGGGTAAAGGCGGCAAACCGACTTGCGCCAGTTCGCTTGCACAGCTTGGTTGCGACCTGAATCATACATGGAGTATTCCCTTACGTGTATTCCGGAAAATCGCCGTCGTTGCCAAGTAACTCAAGAAATCTTGAGTGAAGAAAAATCTTCTCACGGCCTGCCGGGATTTCTCGCAGAATACCGATTCCAACCAACTCCTTCAGGTATCGGGCGGCCGCCTGTCTTTTGGCAATTCCGTACCCGCACCTCAAGGTCCTTGATCGTGCTGCAAATCCGCTCAGCGGTGCCAGTCGTCAGAGGCGAGAGGTCAAGGACTGGTAACCCTCCAGCAGTGCCTGGCTTCTTTCCACCGTCGCGCAGCTGGCCACAGAACCATGTGTGCGCGATTGACTCTAAAGGGCGCAGGTTTGATACTGTCGAGGTGCATTGAACATTGGCGCCACCGACTTGGAGGTGGTTCACGGTTTTGGACGTAAGCGAGGCGTTCAGTGCATCATGCCCTTGCCTGTGAACATAACCAGGAAAAAAGCGTTAAGGCACTAATCGTCTATCGATTTCAAAATCCTTGTGCTCAATTGTAGGCAGTGCCGGCCAAACCGAGGGAATAATCACTATCCAAAAACGAATGCGATGAGTCGGTACGGAAAAAAGAGAGATGAGCCTGATCTGGTTGACGTGTTTCATGCGCTGCCGGTTTGGGCGGGTCCAGTTTTTGCTGTAATCACGTTTGCTACGTTGCGATGGCTCGTCCCGTGGTTCATGTCGGCGCAAGCCGGCAGCGAGACTGAAGGCATCTCGACGTTTTGGACGACTTGGGGACCTGTCTCTGTTTTTGTGGCTCCGTTCGGAGCAGGCTTTGTTTTGGTTGCGTGGATCGTCGCGCTATTCCTGCAAAGGAAAGATCGGCTGCGTCTCGCTTCACAAACCGGTATTGAAAGTATTCGACAACTGGATTGGCAGGATTTCGAACGACTCGTGGCTGAGGTCTATCGGAAACGTGGATATACGGTCCATCACACGGGAAGCGGGACCAGTGACGGAGGCGTTGACTTGCGAATAGAGACAGCCGGAGTCATTACGCTCGTGCACTGCAAGCGATGGAAAGGAAAGGTGGTTGGCGTGACTATACCCCGCGAACTGCTTGGCGTTGTAACTTCAGAAGGGGCGGACAACGGAATCGTGGTCACAAGCGGAGCGTTTTCTCCCGACGCCATCCGCATTGCCAAACGAACGCCAATTACGCTTGTGGACGGTTACGAATTTGCTCGCATGGTCCGAGGTGCTCAAGTAACGATCGAAAGACCGGCGAAAGGTCCCCAGGGGGTTCGCAGACGTCGGAAATGGTGAAAGCAGCTGAGGGTGGCCCGAAGCTCTTAGTTAATCGTTGATTGGCATTTTGGATAACGGCTGCAGCCCCAGAACTGCGAACCAATTCGCGGGCCGTTTCGGGCGGTTCTTCTTACCATCGTTGATCCGCAGACTGGACAAAGTGGATGGTCTGACAAAGCGCCGGTTCTCAGAACTGGCATTTCGGCGTGAGGCTTACCTTGAGGTTCGGGATTCGTTACTACTGGGCCTTTCACCGGTCTTTCGATCGTTACTTGAGCACC
>WPCK01014321.1_pt1 | contig 86537 bp, 83 predicted proteins | sample 5399851 | NCBI WGS metagenome assembly WPCK01 (sample SAMN12869471, study PRJNA574797) | sludge metagenome | isolation source: wastewater treatment of pH11 | place: China:Beijing | collected 2019-05-20 | reverse complement strand
GGTGCACGTGGCCGACAATGCCTGCACGGTCAGGCCCGGCTTCCAGCACCTGTTGGTCCAGATGGGTCCGCAGGAAGGCGTTGGGGTCCAGATACAGTGTCTCCATTCGCAGCTCGCCATTCTTCTGCTCCCACTGGTCTCGCGGGCGATCCCGATAGAGCTCGATCCCATTTCCCTCAGGGTCTGTGAAGTAGAACGCTTCACTGACGTGGTGGTCGCTGGAGCCGACGAACCTCGACCGAGAATCCTGCGCAGCACGGTATGCCGTGGCGGCGAGGCTGGCCTGGTCCTCGAAGAGGAACGCGGTGTGGAACAGTCCGGCTTCGCGGGGGTCGACGCCTGGCAGCCCGGGGGTATGTATGAGGCGGACCAGCGGTGTGGCGCCGCGGCCCAGCACGCGGTGAACCTCGCTCCCGCGGCTGCGCTCCTCTAGGGCCACCATGGCTAGGGCGTTCTCATAGTAGGAGGACATATTCTCCAGATCGCCGACGCGCAAGGTCACCGCGTCCATCGATGTTGCCGGGTTCAAGTGGCGGTCGTTGACCGCACCCGCTGCGTCATCTGTCGACTTCGCCCGAGTATTTTGCATGGAGTTCCACTTTCAGATCGTCGTAAGGAGCAGGAGCCGTGAACATTCTGCCCTCTGGGCAAAGTTCTCCAAGCATCGCCTCAGCGATCGAGGAGAACTGTACCGTCTGTTCCGGCATGAGCCTGTCAGACAACAGGTGCCGCACATTCTCGACATGTCTCGGAGCTGCTTGGGCCACTGCAGACCACCCCTGCTCGGTTAAGGTGACATTCCTCGCCCGTCGGTCGCTATCGCAGAGTCTGCGAGTGACCAAACCGGTCTTCTCCAGGCATGTAAGCACCCGGGAGATTCTGGGCAACGTAGCGTTCGTCATGCCAGCAAGCGAGGATGTGTCATAGTCCAACACTAGCTGATAGTTGTATCTACAAGCAATAATTGACACGCGTTCTTCTCGATGCTGCGCAACCCGTACTACATCGGCATCGTCCGCTACAAGGGAGCCGAGCAGTCCGGCACCCACGAGCCGCTGGTCGACATCGGGACCTGGCAGCAAGTCCAACGCCTGCTCGACTCCCGCAAGATCGCTGCCGAGCGCCGCCGTAAGCACGACCACTACCTGAAAGGCCTGTCCCGCGGCCAGTGCGGGTCACGGATGCAACTGGACTACCCGGCCAACAAGCAAGGCGTGCGCTATGCCTACTACGTGTGCTCCGGTCAGGCCTCCAAGCGGAAGAACTGCACCCGGCGGGCTGTGCCGGTCGGTATCGCCGAGCAGTTGGTCGCGGACTGCTACCGAAACATCTCCATCACCGAAGAGCAGTACGCGGCACTCGCCGCCCAGGTCGAGGCGGCGTTCGATGAACGGCACGAGGGTTCACGCAAACATCTCAGCACCGCGCTCAGCCTGCTCGTTGACTGCGCGACCCTGCACGCGCGCACCGACGACCACGGCAAGCGGCTGGCGAACCAAGCGCTTACCAACGGCATCGAGATCAGCGAAGACGAAAGGGCGACGACCAAGCTCGCTGAGCCGTCCGCCGCCCTCGCACCAACACCGGCTTCCACCGATGTCAGGTGTTCTAGTACGTCTGAAATTGTGGGCCCGGAGGGACTCGAACCCCCGACATCCACGGTGTAAACGTGGCGCTCTAGCCAACTGAGCTACAGGCCCTTGAATAAGGCGAACGTAAGACTACCTGGTTGTGGCTCAGAAATGAAACTGAGTGAGTGTCACGTGCTGATGACGTTATCGACTAAGGTCGATGCTGTGGATCAGATCAAACTCAGCGAGGTCGTCGACGAGCTCGACAGGTGGTATCCGCCTGCGCTCGCAGAAGACTGGGATTCTGTTGGTTTGATCGTAGGAGACCTCAACGCTCCAGTACGCCGCATCCTTGTCGCGCTCGACCCCGTGGCAGAGGTCATTGACGAGGCTGTCAACTGGGATGCTGACCTGGTACTGACGCATCACCCGTTGTTCCTTAAACCAGTTCATCAAGTCTCCACAGCCACCTACAAAGGCAAACTCGTCCACCAGCTGATTTCCGCCGGTTGCGCGCTGATGAACGCGCATACCAACGCGGATCGTGCTCAAGGTGGTGTCGCGGATGCCCTGGCGGATGTCATCGGTTTGACCAATTGCCGCCCACTCGTGCCAGCACACGGCGCGCCACTGGACAAATTTGTCGTCTTCGTTCCCGAAGCAGACACTGATCGGGTTCACCAGGCAATGGCCGCGGCAGGGGGCGGAAACCTGGGGGAGTATCGGGACTGTTCTTGGCGCTCGCTCGGCACCGGCACTTTCACCGCCAGCGACCAGGCCGATCCTCATATCGGTACCCCGGGGCTAACGAGCACTGTGCCCGAGTACCGGCTCGAGATGGTCGCCGCGCGCCCGCTACGAGCACGAATCCTGGCCGCGATGCGCCAGACTCACCCCTATGAAGAGCCTGCCTTCGACATCATCGAACTGGCGGCTTTCCCCACCGAACAGGGGCTGGGCAAGGTGGGTGAACTCGTCGATCCAATGACGCTGCATCAGTTCGCTCAGCATGTAGCAGCCGTACTACCTGCTACCGCGCAAGGGATCCGGGTTGCAGGCGATCTGAGCGATCAAGTACGTACTATTGCGGTCCTTGGCGGATCAGGTGACTCGTTATTCGATGCCGCCCGTGCTAGCGGGGCCGACGTGTATCTCACTTCCGATCTGCGGCATCACCCGGCGTCAGAAGCGCGCGAAATCGCATTGCTTCGCGGCGGCAAACCATATCTGGTCGATACCGCGCATTGGGCCAGCGAATCGGTCTGGCTTCCGGTGGTGGCGCAGCGGTTACGGCAGTGGGCGGGCGGGCAGTACGATCACGGAAGCCAGCGCGTTGAGGTGAGAGTTTCCCAGCGGCGTACGGACCCCTGGACCGCACAGTTCCCCTCGTCCTCGCTACCCGGCACCGAGGAACACTCGTCCAATTCCGACGAAAGGCAACACTGATGGCAACGGCCCCCGTAGCTGACCAACAAGCACTGTTGGCATTGCAGGCACTTGACACTAAAGGGCAGCAACTCGTCCACCAGCGTCGCAATCTGCCCGAACACGCGAAGATCGCTGAACTCGACGCAGAACTGGCGGAATTGGAACGTGCCTTGGTCGATTCTCGCACCCAGGCGGCGGACCTGCGCGAAGAACTCGCCAAGGCGGAACGCGACGTAGCGCAGGTGCGCGACCGTGCCAAACGAGACCAAGGATTGCTTGATGCTGGCAGTGTGGGAGCCAAAGACGCGCAGGCACTCGTCGCTGAGATCGAGTCGCTGAGCAACCGGCAAAGCGTGCTCGAAGAAGTCGAGCTCGACGTGATGGAGCGTCTTGAAGCCCACGAATCAACGCTGGGAGATATGGAAGAGGCTTTTGCGAAGACCTCGCAGGCGCGTGCTGACCTGGTTGCAGCACGTGACCGTGCCGTCGTGACTATTGACGAGCAACGCAAGCAACTGATCCAGGCTCGCCGGGATGCGGCGTCCAAGATCGACGACGGACTGCTGGCAACCTACGAACGGCTGCGGGAACAACTCGGAGGTCTGGCGGCGGCCAAACTGGAGGGGAGCCGTTGCGGAGGCTGCCGTATGGAGATCAATGCGGTCGAGCTCGCCAAGATCACCGCCGCCGCGCCAGAGACTGTCGTGCGCTGTGACGAGTGCGGTCGGCTGCTGATTCGACCCACTACATAGCGGTCACAAAGGTCAGTACGTCACTGCCACGCGAATGATTGAGCTCCACGCCGCGCACCGTCTCGCCGGTAGGAACGGGACCATGATCGGCGGCAATGCGGTAGGCGTAGTCGGCTAGACCTTCGGAAGTCTTGGGTTCTGGCGCGCCGGAACGCAGCAGTGCGCCAGCGAGCACGCCGCGCAGATACTTGGCATGATGCGAAACCACTGTGCGCTTGGTGCCGGCTACGCGAACAACCTCCACGGTCACGACGGTTGCGGCGGCTGGCGGACGCCACATCGCTTGGTAGCCGCTAGAACGGCAATCAACGACGAGTTCGTCGGCCGCGATGGGATCCAGTGCTGCAGCGAGATGCGGTCGCCACCAACGTGCCAACGGTGCCACATCAGGTAGCGGTGCCGTGATAGAAAGCCGGTACGGCGCAATGGCATCGAAGAGCCCGGCAGCGCCCCACAGTGCGGAGAACACTAGTGCGCGGCTATGGTGCGCCGCGGCAGTGAGATCGGCAAGATTTCCCGCGCTGTATAGGACACCGGTATAGACCTGGTTGGCGGGACCGGCCACGGCCCGGCGGATTCGGGTGTTAGCGAGGATTTGGTCGCTGAGTTTTTCGCTGACTTTGAGCTCGCGGTGTGCGTCCTTCGAACTACTGACCTTTTCCAGCGCCGCGAGGACGAGTTCTCGGATGCTATTGAGTTCACTGAATGATAATGAGTTCATATCAAAAACATGACCAACAGCAGGAGTTTGCTTTGCTTCGGAGGGTGGCAGCAGAATCAGCACGCCTTACACCGTAGCGGACTGAACACTGGGAATAATCCGTCAAGGTGTCGGTGGCGACACGATCCCGGTCACATCGTCTCCGGCCAGCCCGGCGGGATTTACGGGGCCACGACGAAATGATCGGAGATTCCGAGATCCTGAAAAGTGCTCACCACGTCATCGGCGGCACCGCGCAATACGATCGGCATGCCCTGCTCTTGCTCGACGGTGGCCAGTTGTAGCACGAAGGCGATTCCGGTCTCATCGATGCTGGTCACACGGCTCATGTCAATGGCAACAGGGCTGCGGGAGGTCGCAATGGAGACTAGAACAGTGCTTGCCTGGTCACGTAACTTGACATCGATATCGCCAACCAGCGTCACCACCCGGGCTTGACCTTCGTTGGAAAGGGTGATCGATCCGCCATCGGCGTTCAAGATGGGGTCGCTAGAGGTCTCAGTAGTTGAACGTACTGCTGCGATTTCCGCAGTGATGGGCCTGCTGCTCATCAATCCCTCCTGATTGCGAGACAATGCTCGTTGATGGCTCAATCTTGACACTGAACCCTGGACAAATCTATAAAATCCGCTGCCATCTCAGATGCTGGGTCATATCTGTAGCCCAGCTACGCATCGCCGGTGGATCTCGACCGGGCGCGAGCGGAGAGAAAGGGCGGATGAGTCGACCGATACGCCGGGTTCTGTCACCGTCTGCCGTTGCCAGCAGGCGGGTAGCGGTCATCCATCTACGAGTGCCGTTGCCGACACCCTCTAGCGGTCTACCCGGATACTTAGGCGAGCAGCCCTCGAACGTATCCTGCCTGACCTTGCTCCTGGTGGGGTTTACCGAGCCGCACCGGTCACCCGGCACGCTGGTGGTCTCTTACACCACCGTTTCACCCTTACTGCGACGAACCGAAATCCATCGCAGCGGTCTGTTTTCTGTGGCACTGTCCCGCGGGTCACCCCGGGTGGGCGTTACCCACCACCATGCTCTGTAGAGCCCGGACGTTCCTCGGTAGGGCAGACAACCACCCTAACGCGACCGCCTAGTCGACTCATCCGCACTCAGCAGTCTAGTGGCTGATCCTTGATACGTGTGCCGGTGACTCACCGCTGCGCATCCGAGCGGCTCCTCATACCGGTCGGGGAGGACCGATCCGACTACGACGACGGCACAGCGTATTTGATGAGGACTCCACCGGTATCGATTGCGCGGGTCTCCAGTAGTTGGAGCTCACGAGGAACCGATGTCGGTTTGAGCAATGGCGTGCCTGCACCGAGTATCACTGGAGCGATGCCGATGAGCAGTTCGTCGACGAGGCCTGCCTGAAGAAGCGTGTGAGTGAGCCAAGCGCTGCCGAAGACGTAGATGTTCCGGCTGTCAGCCCTTTTACGGCGTTTGAGTTCCGTGACGATATCCGCTGTGACTTCAGTGTTCTGCCAGGTTGCGTGTTTGAGGGTATGCGAGGCGACGAGCTTAGCCGTGTTGTTCATATACTCGGCTATCTCGGAATCCTCGGTGGAATCTTGCCAATGCGCGGCCATTCCTTCGTAGGTGACGCGACCGAAGACGAGCAAACCGAGGTCGTCACGAAAACTGAGGCTCAACTGCCGAAGGTCTTCACCCCAGATGTACTCGTGCAGTCGTAGATCCCACGGCTGCCTCCCCTGGAAGTATCCATCTAGTGAAACGATGTTCCAGACGATCAGTTTTCCCATGCTCTTGTCCTCCTGTTCGCACTGTACCGCTCTGTTGCTTGGGAGGCATAGCTGATTGCGAAGATGACTACTACTGACCAGTTGGCGGGGTCACCAGCAGTCGGAGGCTACGACGATAGGCGCTAGAGGCTTCGCCGCCCTATCGCGTGACGTGGCCCGCAGCCCAGGCTGCGGCACCGACGATGCCTGCGTTGTTACGCAGCATGGCTGGAGTGATCGGGCACTCCACGCTTAAGCGAGGCAGCCACTTCTCGTGTGCTTTCGACACTCCGCCGCCGACCACGATCAGGTCAGGGGACATCAGCATGTCGACCATGGTGAAGTACTGCTGCAATGGGCCATCCGCCCATTCGTCCCATTCCATGCCGAGGCGTTCTCGCGACACTGCCGACGCGGCTTTTTCAGCATCGCCGCCGTTCATTTCCAGGTGGCCGAATTCGGTGTTCGGGACGAGTACGTCATTGACGATGAGAGCTGAACCGATACCGGTGCCGAGCGTGAGAACCAAGATGGTGCCGCGCTCTTCTTTTGCCGCACCGAAAAGAGCTTCGCCATAACCGGCAGCATCCGCGTCGTTGAGCACTGAGACCTGACGGCCAACGGCATCTGCCGCGACTTCCTCGAGGTTGACGCCCTTCCAGGACTTGTCGAGGTTTGCGATGAACTTGATGACGCCGTGCCGGATGGGAGCGGGGAAAGCGACTCCGACCGGAACATCAGGGGCAAGGTCGAAATATTGCACCATTTCCGCAATGACTGCGCCGACTGCCTGCGGAGTGGAGCTCTCCGGAGTGGGAATGCGGTGCCGTTTCGTCAGTAATTCACCAGTGGTCAGATCCACTGGTGCGCCTTTGATGCCCGTACCGCCGATGTCAATGCCCATGGCGACATTGGACGTGTTTGTCGAGGCCGATGCCTCGGATTTTGTTGTGCTCATGGCAGCGTCAAGATCTCCGCTCCGGATTCAGTAACAACTATTGTGTGCTCAAACTGTGCGGTAAGAGCGCGATCCCGGGTGACAACTGTCCAGTCATCGTCCCAAATCACCCACTCATCAACACCAAGAGTAAGCATAGGCTCAACTGTGAACACCATGCCAGGCTCTATGACCGTTGCGTGTTGTGGCGCGGCGTCGTAATGCGGGATTACTAACCCGGTGTGGAAAGCCTCCCCAACGCCATGCCCAGTGTAATCATGGACACTTGCGTAGCCGAATCGGGCAGCGTACTTTTCAATGACTCGTCCGATGATGTTCACTTCACGGCCCGGTAAAGCGGCTTTGATTCCGCGCATCGTGGCTTCGTGAGTACGTTCGATCAGCAATGCGGCTTCGTTGCTGACAGTTCCGACTGGGAACGTTGCGTTCGTGTCCCCGTGCACCCCGTTCTTGTATGCGGTGATGTCTATGTTGACGATGTCGCCTTCTTCTAGCACCGTGGAGTCTGGGATCCCATGGCAGATGACTTCGTTGATCGAAGTGCAAAGCGATTTGGGGAATCCGCGATAACCGAGCGTTGACGGATATGCGCCATGATCAAGCAAAAATTCGTGACCGATGCGATCGAGTTCATCGGTGGTGATACCTGGACGTACCGACCGGCCGACCTCCTGTAATGCGGCGGCGGCGATCTGACTCGACACCCGGATTTTCTCCAGCACATCTGGTGCGACGACGTCACTGCCCTCGTACGGGCGAGGACCTGGGTTATCGACGTACTCGGGACGTGCAATCGAGGCGGGGACTGGTCGACGTGGACTGATCGTGCCGGGAGTGACCGGCCGACGGTCCTGAAGCAGCGAATCAGGCATAGATGTGATTTTACGTTGCTTTTCCGCTAGCCAAAGGATAGGCACATGATGAAACAATGGGATGACCACGAGGATGAGGAGCGATTATGTGCCCGGTAACGGATGAGTACTACTTCAATACCCTCACCGGACAGGTCGAACACGGTCAGTTATCGTCCTGGACGCACCGGATGGGTCCCTATCCGACTGAGGAAGCAGCTCGCAACGCATTTGAGATTGCCCGCAAACGCACCGAGGCCTGGGACGAGGACGACGCGCGGTGGGGCGACGAGAATGACGATGACTGGGGCGAACCCGCAAAAGGCTGACGCCTATTCGTCGTAGGAGTGCTCCGGTGCGGGGAACGAACCGTCATGTACGGCGGTTGCGTAGTCTTGTGCGGCCTCCTGAAGCGCCGCGCCGATCTCAGCGAAGCGCCGCGCGAAACGTGGCGACCAGTCGCCCATCCCTGCCATATCTGTCCACACCAGTACCTGACCATCACAATTGATGCCAGCTCCGATCCCGATGGTGGGAATCCGCAACTGTTCGGTCACTGCAGCGGCCAGGGGAGCAGGCACCATTTCGAGTACGACTGCCACCGCGCCAGCTTCTTGCAGCGCTGTCGCATCATCGAGTAACTGGTTTGCCGCTGCTTCGCCTCGTCCTTGGACTCGTTTACCACCGAACACATTTTCGGATTGGGGGGTGAAGCCGAGGTGCCCCACCACGGGGATACCGGATTGAGTCAGCAACCTGACTTGATCAGTGATGCGCTGTCCGCCCTCGATCTTGACGGCGTGTGCTCCTGTTTCCTTGAGGACCCGGACAGCTGAGGCAAAGGCGTGCTCGACAGTGTCCTCATAGCTGCCGAACGGCAGATCGACAACAACGAGACTGTGGGGTGCGTTGCGTGCCACGGCGCGTGCCAGCGGGATCATCTCGTCCAGCGTTACCGGGATGGTGTTGGGATGCCCCAGCACGTTGTCGCCCATGGAGTCGCCTACCAGCAACATGTCGATACCGGCGGCATCGAAGATCCGCGCTGTGATCGAGTCATACGCGGTCAACATGGTCAGTTTGCGACCCTGCTCTTTGGCCTGAGCCAGGTGATGGACACGGAATTTCTTCGGTAATGCGGTTTCGCTGGTGTTCATGTCATGCTCCTTGGTTCGCGCCACCTTGAGGTGATAGGAAGCCGGCGGTCTCGACCAAAGGCCAGTGCTGTGACTTTGGGACCTAACGGGTACTGGCGTCGTTTCCATTCGGCACGGTCGACCAGCGTGACCACCTTATCGACGACTTCCGGGTCAAAGCCACGCTGTAAAAGCTCGGCGCGACCCTCCGCATGTTCGATATATGCGCCGAGGACCTCGTCGAGAACGTGGTACGGCGGCAGTGAGTCTTGGTCGACTTGGCCGGGACGCAATTCTGCCGAGGGCGGTTTTGTGATGGAGTTCTCGGGGATCGGTGGAATCTGACCTCGGTCGATCGCATCATTGTTGCGCCACCGGGCCAACTCCCACACCAGCGACTTATCGATGTCTTTCAGCGGTGCGTAGCCGCCAACGGCGTCACCGTAGATGGTGGAGTAGCCAGCGGCCAGTTCGGACTTGTTCCCTGTCGCCAGACACAGATGCCCCTCCGCGTTCGACAGAGACATCAAGACCATGCCTCGTACCCGGGCTTGAAGATTCTCCGCAGCCACACCCTCCAGAGTGAGTTGGTCGTGGAAGGACTGCACCATGGGCGCGATCGGGATGACTCGATAATCAGCGCCGATGCGAGCTGCCAGATCCGCCGCGTCATCCTTCGAATGCTGTGAGGAATAGTCCGACGGCATCGATACTCCGACGACATTTTCCCCGCCCAGCGCATCGGCGGCCATGGCGGCCACCAAAGCTGAATCAATACCACCGGACAGTCCGAGCACCACCGATGTGAAGCCGGTCTTGCGGGCGTAGTCCTGCAGACCAAGTGTCGCTGCACGGTACACCTCTTCGGCGGTACTCAGCGGCGGCGCAATGCGGCCGGGTTTGGGCTGTGAACCGGCTTCGGGAAGATCGACCACATCAAGGCCTTCAACGAACTGGGGCAGGCGGAGTAATTCAGTACCAGCGGCATCTACTACGAATGAGCCGCCGTCGAAAACCAAATCGTCTTGGCCGCCGACCAGATTCACGTAGCACACCGGTGCGCTCAGTTGCCGAGCCCGCTGACGGACCAGTTCGGTACGAGTATGGCCTTTGCCCTGCTCGTAGGGCGAACCGTTGAGGACGACCAGTGCATCGATCGCTTCCGTGCTGAGTGCTTGAGTGGTGCCGCCGTCTTGCCAGATGTCTTCACAGATTGCCAGGCCAAGACGACGTTCCCGCACCTCGACAATGGTTGGAGTACTCCCCGGTGCAAAGATCCGGAACTCATCGAAAACACCGTAATTAGGCAGGTGGTGTTTATCGTAGGCCGCAATCACTCGTCCCTGGTGCAACACCAGTGCCCGATTCGATGGCCGTGACAGTGTCTTTGTGTCGTTCGGGGCGGCGGGGCCGATCGAACCAATAATGACGACGAGCTCGCCTAAACCATTGATCGCAAGCGAATGCGCGAGTTCATCGGCTGCCATAGCGGCTGAGCGCTGAAATGATCGGCGCAGTGCCAAGTCCTCAATGGGATAGCCAGTCAGTGCCATCTCGGGGAAGACCGCGACATCTGCGCCCAGGTCGCCAGCTTGACGGCACCACTGTTGGATAGCAGCTGCATTATTGGTCAGGTCACCGACCGTGGTGTCGATTTGAGCCAGTGCGATACGCAAAGAGGGCATAACACCAGCCTAATGCGCTTTGGTCAGACACGTTGCACTGTTGATATGGGCGATGGTCAATCGAATCAGGCAGCGTGAGGCAACGAGACGGTGTCCCGCTGCCTCACTGCGTCTAGTTCTGCATAGTGAGCGCTATGTCGGCAGATCCTTAATACTGCCTGCCGTGTCGATCACCATGGTCCTGCCACGTATGCAACCCGACGGTCAATGAAACTGGTCCTGTCGGTGATCACCCAGGTGCCGCCAGCAATGGCAGAAGTCGGAAGAATCGCGAATGCCGTGAAGTCGGCACAGCCGTTCGTATAGAGCCGGGGTACATCATAGATGTCACCGTCCAGGTAGATACCAGCATTGTCATACACCACGTTGTCGTTACCGAGGTACTCGACATCGAGGTCAAACCACGCGTTGGCGGAGCCTTCGCCGAAGTAGCAGACGGAGACCTGCGCCATGACAACTCCATCGCCGGTCTCCAAGACGTCACCAATCTGAACGATAAACCCGGCACCCCAGTCGTTCAGCATAATCGCATCGCCGATGCGGGCAGGGTCTTGGCGGGTGGAGTCCACATAAAGCAGCGCTGTTCTGCTTGTCACCGAACCAAGACGATTCGTGACACGAACTCGGTAGTAGTTGCCTGAGTCCCTGGTGCGAGTGCTTATGCTCAGGGTTGCTTTACGACCGCCCGGAACCGGGCTCCAGGTCTTTTGGTCGTCACTGCTGACCTGCCACTGATACTTCAGTGCGCCGCCAGTGGCAGTGGCATTGAAAACCGCCTTGGTACCTGACGTTACGCGGGATGCCGCAGGTTGGCTCGAGAGCCGCGGCTTGGAAAGAACAGTGAGTTTCGCAGCCCGTGAAGTTGCACGCAGTTTGCCGGATCGCACCACTAGGCGATACCGGTTGCCGTCGACCTTGCGGGTGGCGCGCACGACGAGTTGCTTCTTCTTTCCTGCTTTGCCCTTGACGTTCTTCCATTTTCCAGTGGCTTTGCGCACCTGCCATTGATATGACAGCGACTTGCCTTTGACCGCCACTTTGAAACGAGCCTTTTTGCCAGCTCGCACTGTAGTGGCTTGAGGGTGTCTGGAGATTTTCAGTTTCTTAGCCTGGGCGGGTGAATCGGCTATTGCTGCCTCGGTGAGCACTGGAGCAGTTGGGGAAGCCATGCCTGGAACAGTGGCAAGTGTGGCCGAGGCAAACAGCGCACCAAGGATCAACGCGATCCAAGACCAACTCGGGTGACGTTTGTTCATGAGAGTCCAATCAATCGAAGAGTGCGAGCGATAACGACGAATCGGGCTGCTCGCGGGAACACTGCAAACGTAGATTGACCCTCCGACATTGATGTCCAAGACCTAAAATGATCTGTCGCATACGAGAGTTGTTACGAGTCATTAACAGCAATTCGGGCGTGCGCGTTCACCACAGGCCAGAACATCGGGCAGGATAGGAACATGGACAGGCAGCAGGAGTTTGTACTTCGCACCATCGAGGAACGTGACGTTCGGTTTATTCGGTTGTGGTTCGCCGACGTACTAGGAACGCTCAAGTCAGTCGCAATCGCCCCCGCTGAGCTCGAATCGGCGTTCTCAGAGGGAATCGGTTTCGACGGATCCGCTATCGAAGGTCTGACCCGGGTTTACGAGGCTGACATGATCGCCCGCCCCGATCCGACGACCTTTCAGATGTTGCCGTGGCGCGGCGAGGTTCAAGGTGCTGCCAGGATGTTCTGCGACATCCTCACCCCTGATGGCGAACCCTCATTGGCAGATTCGCGCAACGTGCTCAAACGAACCTTGGCCAAAGCCGCCGAAAAGGGCTTCACGTTCTACACGCACCCCGAAGTCGAGTTCTATCTGTTCGAGCAGCCTGTCTCCCCTGACAAACCACTGATCCCAGTGGACAATGGCGGATACTTCGACCATGTAGCGCGCACCGCCGGACACGACTTCAGACGTGCAGCGATCACCATGCTCGAATCCATGGGCATTTCAGTGGAGTTCTCCCACCACGAGGCCGGTCCGGGCCAGAACGAGATCGACCTACGATACGCGGACGCGCTGACCACCGCTGACAACCTCATGACGTTCCGCACTGTCATCAAAGAGGTCGCTCTCGAACAAGGACTCTACGCCTCGTTCATGCCCAAGCCACTCGCCGAGCACCCCGGCTCTGGCATGCACACGCACCTCTCACTTTTCGAAGGTGACCGCAACGCGTTCCACGAACCGGGTGCACGCTACGAGCTTTCACGCACTGCCCGCCATTTCATTTCCGGATTGCTGTACCACGCCGCAGAGATCACAGCGGTAACCAACCAGTACGTCAATTCCTACAAACGCCTTTGGGGAGGCGCTGAAGCGCCCAGCTACGTTTCCTGGGGCCACAACAACCGCTCCGCGCTGGTACGAGTTCCGATGTATAAACCGGGTAAGGGCAACTCGTCGCGTATTGAATACCGTGCCATCGATTCGGCGACCAATCCCTACCTGGCGTTCGCGCTGATTTTGGCTGCCGGGCTCAAGGGCATCGAAGAGGAATACGACCTCGTCGATCCAACTGAGGACGATGTGGCGGAGTTGACCGACGCGGAACGCAGCGCCCTTGGGTTCAAACCGCTACCGCAGTCGCTTGGATCGGCACTGCACATCATGGAGAACTCGGAACTCGTCGCTGAAACTCTTGGCGAACACGTCTTCGAATACTTCCTGCGGAACAAACACCACGAATGGACCGAGTACCGGCAGCAAGTCACGCCGTTCGAACTCAAGCGGCTGCTGACGGTTCTGTAGTCGATGGCCCGCACGGTTACGCTCAACGGCAGGTTCAGCAGACTAGGTTTCGATGACGCCGGGCGCGCCTGCACGTTGTGGCATGACGACGCGCTCCAGTCGCTTCTTCGTCGTCCCGGGGACGAGTTGCCGTCCTGGGCGGACGTCTTTGCTGACGCCGCCAGCCCTGACGATGCGCTGCTCACTCTGGTTCGATTGGCCGAGTCGATCGGCTCTGACAACGAACTGCGCGGCACTTGGCAATCGCTTGTCTCCCACCCCGAAGGACTACGACGGTTCATCGCGATCGCTGGTGGATCGGGACCGTTGGCTGATGAGATCGTCCGCCACCCCAAGGCGATGCTGACGCTGTTCTCAGACGAGAAACTCGCCATCGGCGCAGACGTGCGTGACGTGCGCGCAGAGCTGTTGCATGCTGTAGGGGCGAATCCCGATGACGAAGTTCCCGTCGCGACGATCGCCGGCGATGAAGGCATCGATGCGATGCGCCGAGCCTACCGACAACGTTTGACTCGCATCGCAGCTGCGGACCTCATCTCGCCAGAACCCTTATCGCTGCTGCCTGCCGTTGCGGCAGCCCTGGCGGATTTGGCTGCGGCTGCACTCGAAACAGGTTTGGCGATATCGCGTGCCAGCCTGCCCGATCATGGGAAACAAGCACGAATCGCCGTAATCGGTATGGGCAAGACCGGCGGTCGCGAACTCAATTACGTCTCCGACGTCGATGTGGTCTATGTGGTTGAACCATCCGAGGGCGCTTCCGAGGAAGAAGCGCTTGAGGTCGGAACGAAACTTGCAACAGGGCTTGCCCACGCCTGCCAGGGAGCTGCGGGGGAGCCACCGCTGTGGCCGGTGGACGCGGCACTGCGTCCGGAGGGGAAACAGGGACAGTTGGTGCGTACACTCGCGTCCCATCTGACATATTACGAGCGTTGGGCAAAGACCTGGGAGTTTCAGGCGCTGCTTAAAGCTCGTCCGGTAGCCGGCGATGAAGAACTCGGTCGCGCCTATCGCAAGGCGATCGAACCCCTGGTGTGGCAGGCCGTGCGCCGCGACAACTTCGTCGAGGATTCTCGCGCCATGCGCCGCCGGGTCGAAGACCATGTGCCAGCCGCGGAGGTGGACCGGCAGATCAAACTCGGCAAAGGCGGACTACGCGATGTCGAGTTTACGGTGCAGCTCTTGCAGTTGGTCCACGGTCGTTCGGACGAGGCGATCCGCTCTGGAAACACGCTGACGGCCCTGGCGGCTCTGGCCGCCGGAGGATACGTGGGCCGGGCCGATGCCAGCCAACTTTCGGTGTGCTATCGCTTCTTGCGGGTGCTGGAGCACCGTATTCAATTGTCTCGTCTGCGCCGTACCCACCTGATGCCTACGGCACCCTCGGAATTGCGTAAACTCGCCCGAGCAGCAGGGATGCGTACCGAAGGTGTGACCGGGCTGCAGCAACGCTGGAAAACGACACGACGAGATGTGCGTTCGTTGCACGAGGAACTGTTCTATCGCCCGCTGTTGCCCGCCGTGGCTCAACTGTCGACTGACGAAGTGGCGTTGGCCCCCGATGCCGCACGCGAACGCCTTGGTGCGATCGGATACCGTGACCCGGCTGGTGCGCTGCGCCATATCGAGGCGCTCACTGAGGGATTGAGCCGACGTGCCGCGATTCAACGGCAGCTGCTCCCGGTGATGTTGGGGTGGTTTGCTGAGGGTGCCAATCCTGACCGCGGCTTGCTCGCATTCCGCAAGTTGTCGGACGAGTTGGGTGCGGCGCACTGGTATCTCAAGCTGCTCCGTGACTCGACGTCAGCGGCTGTGCGACTGGCAAAGGTGCTGTCGAACTCGCAGTACATGGCTGATCAGTTGGCACGGTCCTCTGAGTCGGTGCATTGGCTAGGTGATGACGATGCGCTGGTGCCGCTGTCTCGGGATCGTCTGCGCGATGAGGTTCGCGCGGTGCTGACTCGTGCCGAGGACGAGCAGACTGCCACCTTGGCGCTACGCGCGATCCGCCGCCGCGAATTGACGCGAACAGCCACTGGAGAACTGCTTGAGGTCATCGACCCTGTCGCAGTGCAGCGGGCGATTGCCACCGTCACCGATGTCACTTTGGCTGGTGCGCTTGGAATCGCGATGAGGTCGGTCGCGGCGAGCCAAGAGATCGATTTCGAGCAGTTGCCAGCCCGGATTGCGGTGATCGCCATGGGGCGGCTTGGCGGCCGCGAAATGGGCTATGGCTCCGATGCGGATGTGATGTACGTCTACGAGCCCGACCATGGTGCCGGCGACGCGGATGCGCAGAAGTTCGCCACCACTGTCGCCCAACGACTCCAAACGATTCTGGCAAGAACCGACCGTGAACCTGCGCTGCAGGTCGATGCGGATCTGCGCCCCGAAGGCCGTAACGGGCCGTTGACGCGCTCTTTCGCGTCGTTCAGCGAGTACTACCAGCGCTGGGTGGATGGTTGGGAGCGCCAGGCCCTGCTTCGAGCTCGTCCGGTAGCCGGCGATGACGAGTTGGGCGAACGCTTTGTGAAACTCATCGCTGGACTGCGTTACCCGGCTGATGGCATTGAACAAACCATGATTCGAGAAGTCCGCCGTATCAAGGCGCGCGTGGAGTCGGAACGCTTGCCGCGCGGTGTCACCCCGGTGCGACATCTGAAGCTGGGTCCGGGGGCAATCGCCGATGTTGAATGGACCGTGCAATTGCTGCAGTTGCAGCATGCGGGACGGTGCGAAGGTCTGCGGACCACGGCAACGTTGGAAGCACTGACGGTGGCGACGAGCAACGGTCTGATCGATTCAGACGATGCTGAACTGTTGGCGGATTCATGGTTGCTGGCGTCGCGACTTCGTGCCGGGGTCGTGCTGTGGTCAGGGCGCACCACAGGGCAGAGCATCGACATTCTGCCGATAGATCGTCGTGACCTGACCGGATTAGCGCAGACCATCGGGTTCGCGGGCAATGGTAATGAGTTAGAAGATCACTACATTCGCACAGCGCGGCGGGCTCGTCAGGTCGTGGAGCGGGTCTTTTACGAGATTGAACCGCCAGTCGAGCCGATATCTGGCTGAAGCACTTGCTAGTTCTTCTCAGATGATTCAGGACGGACGGCCGGTGAGAGCACAATCGTGGCCAACAGTGCCCCCACGACAACCCAGAGCATCGCACGCGGACCGACAGCACCCGCCACTCGTCCCAGGAGCGGTGGCGTGACGAGCTGTCCTGCCGAGCCAAATGAGGTGACGACTGAGACACGTGCGGCAGCACCGTTTTTGCGGTCAGCGGCCGCGGCAAGTGCAACGGGTCCAGACAGTGACACTCCCAATCCCCAGGCGACAACACCAACCATCACCGCCCAGATCGGCGCTATGACAATGATGAGAATAAGACCGAATATTGACATCGATGCGATTGCGACCATGGTGCGAGGCCGTCCCAGACGTTTGATGATTCCTGGTCCGGCAAATCGCCCGACCATCATGGCCGAGGTGAACACGGAAACGGCAAGTGCCCCAGTCGCCTCCGATGCTCCAACGCCATCGACAACAACGATGGCGAGCCAGGCGTTGGCGGTGCCCTCCGACATGGAGCTAAAGAGCAGCAGGAGGCCTATGGTCAGTGTGCGCGGCTCGCGCCATACCTGAAAACTGCTTTTAGTGGCCTCAAGATTGGAACGCCGTGCTGGCTTGTCTATCTGCTCCGGAGTATCTGCGGATGCGGCCCGTATCGCTGAGTCGGGTAGCAGCTCGTCCTGATCGGACAGTGCTGTAGCGGTTCGAGCGATCACAATCATCGTGACTGGCCCCAAGACGCCGACAACGAGCAGCTGGTGCGCCAACTCGATGTTCAGGCGCGCGGCGCCAGCGGCAAGTCCGGAACCTGCGACCGCTCCGGCTGAGAATGCACCGTGAAAGTGCGGCATGATCTCGCGTTCCAGTGCACGACTGACATCGCTTGCCGATACGTTGAGCGGAATATTGACGAGCGGGCCTGCGGCCCCGACTATCAGCAACGCGCTGATGAATAAACCGAGCATGTCTAGCATCAGCGCGGCTGCCATGGTCATCAATGCGACAAAGATCAAGACGCCCGCCAACCGCATGGTGATGCGAGTGCCCAGGATGGCCACGATTGTCCCGCTGAAGACAACCGACACCAGCGAGCCGACCGCCATGGTGGTGAGCAGCAATCCGAGTTGCGGTTCGCTGAGATCGAAGGTGCTGCGCACGGTGGGCATGCGGGCCATCCAGCTGGATCCGTTCACGCCAAAGACAAAGAAACCGACAAAGAGCGCGACACGGGCGCGTAGCGCTATCGGATGAATCCGATTCGGCTTATGTGGATCGGCGGGGGAGCGCATCGGTTCCTCGGTAGGTTACTGAACGGTTAGCTGCCACACTAGCGCCACTGCGGACGTATCGGATAAGCATCGTTACTTAAACCGGTTTAAGTGTGGTCTTATATGACGTTAGCAGGATTTCACGCAGAAGAAAGGTGGGGTGGCAGATCACACTGCGATCTGCCACCCCACCTCACGTGTTAGTGCGGACATCAATCGCCCTTCACGTTGACGATCTGGCGCAGCGTATGACGAATCTCAACGAGGTCAGCGGCGTCCGTCATGACCTCGTCGATGTCCTTATAGGCGGCCGGGATCTCATCAATGAACGCCGTGGTGTCGCGGTATTCGATACCTGCCATCGCCTCGCGCAGTTGTTCGTGCGTGAACAGCTTCCGTGCGGCAGAGCGGGAGTGATTCCTGCCGGCGCCGTGCGGGCTGGACTCGAGAGCCAGGCGGTTGCCTTTGCCCGCGACCACGTAGGAGGCGGTTCCCATAGATCCAGGGATGAGTCCCGGTTCCCCTTCGCGTGCCCGGATCGCACCCTTACGGGACACCCACACATCCTTGCCGAAATGGTTTTCCTGTTCGGTGAAGTTGTGGTGGCAGTTGATCCGTTCCAACTCGGTGACAGGCTCGTTCATGAATTCACCGATGACCGTGACGACACGATCCATCATCTCTTCACGGTTCGCCAACGCGAAGTCCTGAGCCCAGCGCAGTTCCTTGATGTAAGTCCAGAACTCTTCGGTGTTCTGCACCAGATACGCCAGATCAGGGTCGGGAAGGTCGATCCACCACTTCTTGTTCAGATCGGATGCGACCTTGATGTGGTGCATGGCGATCTTGTTGCCGATGCCACGTGAGCCTGAGTGCAAGAACAGCCAAACAGCACCAGACTCGTCCACTGAAACCTCAATGAAGTGGTTGCCGGACCCGAGCGAACCGAGTTGGAAACGCCAGTTTCCGGTGTAGGAATCGGCGCGCATCCCGATCTTGTCCCCTTGGGCTTCGAGGACGGCGATACGCTGCGCGGCGGTTTCGGTCAGAGACTTGTTGTAACCACCAGCGCTGACCGGGATAGCCGCCTCGATTGCCTCACGCAATCGGCTCAATGGACCGGCTTTGCGTACGGTGGCCTCGTCCCATCCGGTGCGAACGGCAATCATGCCGCACCCGATGTCCACACCTACCGCTGCCGGAATAATTGCTCCCAGGGTTGGGATCACGCTGCCGACTGTCGCGCCCTTACCCAGGTGGGCATCCGGCATCAAAGCGACATGCGGGTAGATAAATGGCATCGAGCTCGTAGTGATTGCCTGCGCGCGAGTCTTGGGCTCCAGGATGGAGGCCCAGTTGTACAGGTTCTTAGAGATCTTCTCGATGGACATGGGGTAGATCGTGCCAACTTAGTTCGGCGAGTGTCGAGTTATTTTCGGTGTGCTGCGGGACGAGTGGTGTCTGCTTGGTCCCCGTCACAGCCCTTGCGGATGGACGGAGAGCCAATATCGGTGCGGCTGAGGTGGAGGTTTGTCTGGACCTCTACCTCGGGTTCTGTGATGATCGACCGCCACAATGTCGCTCCGGGCATGGCCACAATAACTTCAGATTCATGTTCTGTTGGCTCGTCGGGTTCAGACCACGAAACAGTGACAACCCGTAGGTCATCAGTCGTTGTCTGCGCGGCTGTGCTTAATTCACATAACAGCGTGAAGTGACGGTGCAGGATCTCGTCATATTCTGCTGGAGTGTCCGCATAGCGTTTCGATTCGGGCAGGCTGTGAAATCGGACCCAGTGCGGAAAACTGAGCCGCGTAGTTCATACCCGATGGGGTCAGCGCCGGGCCACTGCGACTGCCATGCGGCATTGAATAGCGCAATATCGAGGTCGGTCAGGGCAGCGGCCATGTGGCAATTCTCGCATGTCGCGGGCATGACTCATTCCTGTTGCCGCACTGAAACACTTACCGTAGCGTGGCGCTTATGAATAATTCAGTGTTACGTAAAGTCATTGTTGGAATTACGGCTGTGGGAATTGGTTTCTTCGCCGCCGGGTGTAGTTCAAACGGTGATGATTCGCCAACCACACCAAGTAATGAAACGAATTCAGAGAGCAGTGCAACTAACCCATTCGATACCGATTCTTCTGCAGATAATTCTGATGTGGATGACTCTGACGTCGCTGATGCGGACTCGGAACCGAGCAGGAATAACGGTGAGTCTTCGGACGCGCTAGACAGTTACATCGCGACCGTCCAGGAACAGAGTAAAGACATGCTGGACTCCATGGGCGGCATTTACTCGGACATTGAAATTCGCGCGGTCCATCCGTCGACCATGGAGTACATCTACACATACGCGCAGCAGGTTCCGACAGCCGAATCACGCGATGGGCTCATACAGCAAAGCGACAGTTTGCAAGGAATATGCGACAGCGCGGTCTACAGCGAGATGGAACGGTTCGGAATCAGCGACCCCTCTGTCAAATTCACCTACCTGAACGCCGACAGTTCAGATATCTGGAGTTACACCTGCGAGTAGCACTGAAAGTGCACGCAGCGAATCTGCTGAAGAAAGCAGGCTCGCTGCGTGCTCTCAACATTTTGTTCGGAAGTACCTACCCGATGAGGAGCGGTGGTGTCAATGAGGTGCAGTTCGTTATCGCGTTGCGTGCGTTGCCAGATAGTCCTCGAACAGGTGAGTGAATGCAGTTTCGCTAATCACCGGGATCTTATACTGCCTTGCTTTGGCTGCCTTACCGCTCAGTGAATCGGGATCAGCTGCGACTAGCAGTGCAGTTGACTTTGTCACTCCGCCCGATGAGAGCCCCGCGGCGACGATTTGCGAAACCCAGGTGTCACGATCTCGGGACATCTCACCAGTGAATACCACCCGATCTCCGGGTTTGAGCCTAGAGCGGGCAGTGATATTGGTTGGTGTTGAGGTCGCGTGACTATGCCGTAGCGCATCATCAACATCACTCGAACTCATGCCCAGTGCGTGAGCGATCGCTTCGAGATCAGATCTTTCGCTTTCAGTGACAACACCGTCAGCTAGCGCCTCGACAGCGACGGACGATAAATACTGACGATGGAGTTTCGCCACAGTATCTCCGGACAGGCCTGCGAGTCGGGCAGTTTCAATTAACTGTTTGCCTTCGGTCAGTGAGATGCTGCGATCTAAAAGCGCGGCATCTAGCACAAGCAAATAGGAAGCTTCATCATCAGGGACGCCTGGCACCCATGTGGACGACAACACTTTATCCAACCATGATGTTTGAGCTTGATTGGAAGTTCCACGGCAGACCGGAGGCGTGGGAGGTCTGCCTGAGGTGGCTGGCCAAATGTAACTCCGACCAGTATCGATGTCACGATGCCAATCTGGATGCATAGCTCCCAACCGAATCAGATGCCCCATCAGTTCGCCAGTGGCATGAGCATCAGCTAGTGCCGAGTGCGCTTGATCGAGGCGAATTCCCATGGCTGCGCAAGCATGCTCCAATTTAGCCGGGCCAATCAACCGTCCCGACCACTTCATCGAACAAAGAGCCTTAGGTCGGTCATCGCAGGAATAACCTGCGCGACGCATCTCGGCGTGGAGAAACCGCATGTCGAACGCGGCATTATGTGCGACCACAGTTCTGCTGTCTACGAATCGTAGTAAGTCATCGGCAAGATCGCCGAATTGGGGTGCGTCAAGCACGTCCGCTGCACGAATGCCGTGCACATGGCTGGCCCCGATGTCCCGTTTGGGATTAACAAGCGAACTCCATTCCGCTTGGATCTGACCGGCATCATCAAGCAGAACCACGCCAATCTCAACGACTCTGTCCCCGCGTTCGGGGACGAAACCAGTGGTTTCAAGGTCGATCACAGCAAAGCCAGACAACGGGTTTCTCCTCAGAAAGAGCAAGGCGTCGAAGAAGCGAAACACGCGCACCCTATGTGATCGTCAGTGATCACGTGTGCCATTCTAGCCCGATTCTTGCTAGATACTAAGTTTCACGCTCGATTTGCAAATCATGTCTCCGTGCGGGGCACGAAAGTCGTGTTGAGCACCCGGTATGACTGGTTCTCAACTGGATTCTCGTGCCCTTCGATCGCGGTTGCAGTTGTCTTTGCGGGCAGGGGCAAGATGGCCCCTGAAACTGCCTGGCACTATAAAGTGCGTGACAGTTCAGGGGCCATCTTGGTGGTGGCTACGGACAGAGGCTAAGAGTCCTCAGATCAGCAGTCGTAGTAGAGCTCGAACTCGTGCGGGTGCGGGCGCAGACGCAGTTGGTCGATTTCCTTCTCACGCTTGAGGTCGATCCAGGTCTGGATCAGGTCTTCGGTGAAAACATCGCCTTCGGTGAGGAACTGGTGGTCCTCTTCGAGATTGTTGATGACTGCCTCAAGCGAGCCCGGCACCTGGTCGATCAGAGCGTGCTCTTCCGGCGGCAGTTCGTAAAGGTCCTTGTCGATGGGCTCTGGTGGCTCAATACGGTTCTTGATGCCGTCCAGACCGGCAAGCAATTGTGCAGCAAACGCCAGGTACGGGTTGGCCGACGGGTCTGGCACGCGGAACTCGACGCGCTTTGCCTTGGCCGAGGTTCCAGTGACCGGGATACGGATGCAAGCGGAGCGGTTACGAGCTGAGTAGACCAGGTTCACCGGGGCTTCGTAGCCCGGCACCAGACGGTGGTACGAGTTCACCGACGGGTTCGTGAACGCCAGCAGCGACGGGGCGTGCTTGAGCAGGCCACCGATGTACCAGCGTGCCAGGTCTGATAGGCCGCCGTAGCCGGACTCGTCGTAGAACAGCGGTTCGCCGTCCTTCCACAGTGACTGGTGGGTGTGCATGCCCGAACCGTTGTCACCGAAGATCGGCTTTGGCATGAAGGTAGCCGACTTGCCGTGCTCCCACGCAACGTTCTTGATGACGTACTTGAACTTGAGCAGGTCATCACCGGCGGCAGTCAGGGTGCTGAAACGGTAGTTGATCTCCTGTTGGCCAGCGGTACCGACCTCGTGGTGCGCCCGCTCGAGAGTCAGACCGACATCTTGGAGAGTGGCAACCATGTCGTCACGAATGTCAGCGAAGTGGTCGACGGGGGAGACCGGGAAGTAGCCGCCCTTGTAACGCGGCTTGTAACCAAGGTTTCCGCCGGGCTCTGCGGTGCCGGTGTTCCAGGCTCCTTCGACAGAATCGATCGAGTAGAACGATTCGTGTGCGTTCGTCGAGAAACGCACATCGTCGAAGAGGTAGAACTCCGCTTCTGGCGCGAAGAAGGCGGTGTCGGCGATGCCGGTCGACTTCAGGTAGGCCTCAGCCTTGAGTGCGACGTTACGAGGATCGCGTGAGTAAGGCTCGTCCGTGAACGGGTCCACGATCGAGAAATTCACGATCAGTGTCTTGTGCCGACGGAAGGGGTCCACGTATGCCGTTGTGACATCGGGGATGAGCTTCATGTCAGATTCGTTGATGGCCTGGAAACCGCGGATGGACGAGCCATCGAACGCGAGTCCGGCGGTAAAAGCGGTGTCGGCAAATTCTTCGGCAGGAACGTTGAAGTGCTGCTGAATGCCGGGAAGGTCGGTGAATCGAACGTCGACGAATTCGACGCCCTGCTCCCGCGTGAAGGCGATGGCCTCTTCCGGGCTCTTGAACATCCGTTACTCCTTGGTCAGGGAAACCCTCTGGTCAATCGGGCAAAAACCAAACTACGGCAGCGGGGTTTCGGCTAAGTTCATCAAATGTTTCAGGCATGTTACGCGACAGCGTCTGACGTTGCTTCTGTGTATCGCGCGAGTCCACCCACTAGGCTAGTCGAGTGAAACGTAAGGAACTGCGCAATTGGCTCTTCGCGACGGCGGATGGTCCCGCAACTCCTCTCGGCAACCCGTGGGGGCTTCCCGAGGAGGGTCCGGGTTCACGAGCACGGCTAGGGCGGCGAGTCGTCGCGCTGCTGATCGATTGGTGGGCATCGTGGCTCGTCGCCTACTTGATCTTTGGAGACACGAGTTTCGGGGCGCTCGGAGTCTTTGCTGTGATGCAATTTGTCCTGCTGGCGACGATGGGCGCAAGCTTCGGTCACCGGCTCACCGGAATGCAGGTGTACCGCATCGATGTGCTGATCACGGCACGTGAGTTGAAGGCACCGGAACTCGTTGCAGCGCACCGGGGCATCGGAGTGGTATCCGCACTGATTCGTACCGTCCTGCTTTGCCTGGTGATCCCAGCAGTGGTGTGGGACGTGGACGGCCGCGGACTGCACGATAAGGCAGCGAGGACGATTCTGCTGCGTCGCTAGGTCTATGTGTAGTGCCAGTTGCTTTGCAGTGCCGATAAATCAGCGCATGTCGCGGCGGTTAATCCGCGCCTTCATCGGGTCTACGCCCTTAGGCACCGGAAGACGGGCACCACCAAGCGCCGCGAGGCGTCGTTCGACTTCGCCGACCTCGGCCTTGGTCAGTTTCGGCTTGAGCTTGCGCACTGTCGAAACCAATTTCTTCAACGGAACCTGACCTTCGCGGTTTCCGACCTCAATAGTCGTCACAGGCACATCCTTGGCCACGCGGCTCAGACGTTTCTTCTCATCGGCGAAGAGTTTTCCGATCTTGCTGGAACGAGCCTCTCCGATGAGCACCACTCCCGGACGGCCCACGCCACGGAACACCAAGTCCTGGGACTTCGGGTCGATGGCGACGGGTTCTTCTGGGAAGCTCCAGCCGCGCTTGATCGTTCCCAGTACCGCTCGTGACGCACCAATCTCGCCGTCGATCTCAGCGTATTGCGCCTTGGTGAAGCGGTTCGTCAGGAACAGCATCGTCAGGATCAGGGCAATGGGCAATGCGACAAAACCCAGGTAGACCGGGTGTCCGATGATGAACCCGACCCCGATGCCCAATGCGATAGTGCCCGCAAAGATCAGTGGGATCTGCCAGGCGATGGCTCCATTACGTTCCTTGGTGAACGTGAAGGCCTGCCAAACTAACTTGAACCAGGGAGTCTTCTTCTGCTTTTTCTCGTCTTTATTTCGCGCCACGGTCCACCAGTCTAGTCGAGGGCTGGCACGGGACGGACATCGGCTAGGAGCGCACTTGCTTCCTGGCGTGATGTGGTCGGCTCGGCCAGATGCGCCAGAGCGTCAGGAATCTTCTCACCGCGCTTTGTCATGGCTTGACCCCACAGTCGGCCAGCGCGATATGACGAGCGAACCAAGGGGCCTGACATGACACCGAGGAAGCCCATTTCCGCTGCGGCGTTCGATAGGTCCACAAACTCTTCAGGTTTGACCCACCGATCCACCGGGTGGTGGCGCACTGAGGGGCGGAGGTACTGCGTGATAGTGACCAAGTCGCAGCCCGCGTCGTGGAGGTCCTCCAATGTCTGGACGGCCTCGTCAAAAGTCTCGCCCATGCCCAAGATGATGTTGGACTTCGTGACGAGTCCTGCCTCGCGGGCCTGCGTCAAGACGGAAAGTGAACGCTCGTACCGGAAACCGGGCCGGATCCGTTTGAAGATGCGCGGCACAGTCTCGAGATTGTGGGCCAAAACTTCGGGACGAGACTCGAAAACAACCTTGAGCAGTTCCGGAATGGCATTGAAATCCGGGATGAGCAACTCCACCCCGGTCTCAGGGTTCATTGCGTGAATCTGGCGCACCGTTTCGGCATAGAGCCAGGCGCCGCCATCGGCAAGGTCATCACGAGCCACACCGGTCACGGTGGAGTATCGCAGCCCCATCTCTTTGACCGACTGCGCAACACGCCGGGGCTCATCAGCGTCGAAATCAGCAGGTTTGCCGGTATCGATCTGGCAGAAGTCGCACCGGCGCGTGCATTGGTCGCCACCGATAAGGAAGGTCGCCTCGCGGTCTTCCCAGCATTCGAAGATGTTCGGACATCCTGCTTCTTCGCACACGGTGTGCAGGTTGCCGGTCTTCACCAGGTTCTTCAGGTCCGAGTATTCCGGGCCCATCGTCGCCTTGGTCTTTATCCAACTGGGCTTCTTCTCGATCGGGGTTTCCGAGTTACGGACTTCAACACGCAACATTCGACGCCCCTCAGGGGCTAGTGCGGTCGATCCGTCACGTCGTGGTCCGGGTCCCGAAGCGCATTGCGGTGCCATATGATTCAGCCTACGTCAGTGTGGTGATCAATGTGTGTCATCTCAGCTTGCCGAGGGTGTGACATAGGCAACGCTGGGACGAATCAATGGGGTCAAATGGCTTGTCAGCTGCACCTGGAGCGGCTCGACCACATCGGAGATGGTGACCTGGCGACGCAATTCCCGAGTCAGGGTGGTCACCCCGGCATCCGAAATTCCGCACGGCACGATGCGTCCATAATCAGACAGATTGGCGTCACAGTTCAGTGCAATGCCATGCATAGTTGTGCCACGGGCCACCCGCACCCCGATGGCGCACACCTTGCGATCGCGCATCAGTTCTGTCGCTGGGAACCAAACTCCAGAACGGTCGGCAACGCGCACGGCTCCGGCACCCAGATCGGCAATCAGATCAATGACTGCTTGTTCGAGAGCCCGGACGTAGGCGACGACATCGATCGGTTCCTTGAGTCGAATAATGGGGTAAGCGACGAGTTGGCCTGGACCATGCCAGGTGATGCGGCCTCCGCGGTCAACGTCGATGACGCGAGCGCCGTCGGTGGGGCGATCGGATTGGTTAGTGCGTTTTCCCGCAGTGAACACTGAGTCGTGTTCAACGAGCAGAACGGTGTCTTCGCGTTCTCCCGTGGAAACCTCTTGATGTACTTTCCGCTGCAGTTCCCAGATTTCTTCGTAATCACGCGGACGCGTGCCGAGGTCAAGCGAAACGAACTCCATGATCTAAGGCTAGACCCAGTTCGCTTCCGTTTGTCAGTGGCCCGACTCACAATTTGTCGGAGCGGTGGTTGGGTACCTGACAAGCCGACCTGGCTGCGACTGGCTGGGCCACGTTAAGAAGACAGCGCAGCTGAGGCCGCCGCACCGAGCAGGATCGCGAGGAGCCCGAGGACGATTGCCACGATGGCACGTCCGCGTCCGTGACCGCCGGATTGTGCGCGAACCATCGCCCAGACACCACATCCGATTGCGGCGGCGCCAAGCACATAGGCGGCAACGGGGACAACGAATGCCACTAGCGCCAGGACACCGAGATAAGGCGCCAAAACGGACTGCCATGAACGGCCTACTGGGAGGATGTAGTGCATGGCGCTATCGGGTCCGTTGTCGGACTGCGGCTGAGGTTGGACCCGGGGGCGAGTCTGCGGCGTCCACATCGCGCCGTCCCAGTATCGCTCGATGACAGGGGATTGAGAGTCGTGGCACACGAAGACGAAGCGGACACCAGGATTGTTCCTGGTGCCCGCTTGAGTCGTCAGCTCTCTGACTTGGCCTTACAGCGCGAGGTCGCCGTCGAAGGCGGCTTCCTCAATGCGGTTCTTGACTGCGGTCAGGTAACGGGCCGCATCAGCACCATCGACCAGTCGGTGGTCGTAAGACAGCGCCAAGTGCGTGAACTGGCGGATGGCGATGACCTCGTCACCGTCGGGACCCTTCACTACGGCCGGACGCTTGACTATGGTTCCGGTACCCAAGATTGCGGAAGTGCCCACTGGAACGATTGGCGTGTCGAATAGCGCGCCACCTGAACCAGTGTTGGTAATAGTGAAGGTAGCGCCCGACAACTCGTCAGGAGTCACCTTATTCGTGCGGGTCCGTCCCGCCAGATCACCGATGGCAGCGGCGATCTCAGGCAACGACTTCTCGCCAGCACCGTGAATGACAGGAACCAGCAATCCTCGTTCCGTGTCGACGGCGATACCAATGTTCTCGGATCCCGGGTAGGTGATAGTTCCATCAGCCAGCACACCGTTGACCTTCGGGTATGCCTTGAGTGCTTCGGTGGCGGCCAGAACATAGAACGGCAAGAAGGTGAGATTCGCGTTGTGCTTGGCCTTGAATGACTCCTTGTTGGCGGCACGCAGCCGGTACAACTTGGTCACGTCCACCTCAACCACAGTGGTCAGCTGTGCTTGGGTTTGCAGTGCCTCGACCATGCGTTCGGCAATGATCTTGCGCAGTCGCGACGCCTTCTCCGTCGTTCCACGCAGCGGTGAAACCGGAAGGATCGTGGTCGGCTCGCCGCTTGGCGCGGCAGTAGCAGCCGGTGCGGCGGCACCGCCTGCGGCAGGAACCGCAGCTGCCGCCGCGAGAACGTCCTCGCGACGAATACGGCCACCAACGCCGGTGCCTTGCACCTTGGACAGATCCACGCCCTTGCTCGCAGCCAACTTGCGCACGACCGGAGTGACGTAGGTGCTGCCGCTGGTAGCAGCCGGAATAGGTGCCAATGTCGCTGGCGCTGCAGCGGGCACTTGCGGCGCCGGTGCTGGGGTTGCCGCTGGTGCGGGTGGCGGTGGTGGCGCAGTAGCAGGTGTCGCTGCCGGAGCTGGCGACGGAGCGGCAGCGGGCTGGGCCGGTGCGGGCGCTTCTGAAGGTTCTGAAGGCGCTGCCGCACCAGAACCGATGATCGCGAGTACACCGCCGACTGGAACCTCGTCGTCTTCCGAGACGAGGATCTGCTGGATGACACCGGCGATCGGCGAGGGGATCTCGGTATCGACTTTATCGGTCGATACCTCGAGCAGGGGCTCGTCTACCTCGACGGTGTCGCCGACCGACTTGAGCCAACGGGTCACAGTACCTTCGGTGACAGACTCACCGAGTGCTGGAAGCTTGACCTCTTCACCGTCACCGGCGTCTCCTGCCGGGGCGCTATCACCACTAGGGGCGCTAGGAGCACTTGGCGCTGGAGTCTCTGCTTGCGCAGGTGCTTCAGGGGTGAGTTCAGCAGGCGCTGCGGCGGGCTCGGCTGGAGCAGCTGAGTCATCCGAGGACGAACCAGAACCGTCTCCGATCCGCGCCAGAACGGCACCAACCGGGACCTCGTCGTCTTCTTGGACCAGGATTTCCTCGATGACACCTGCGACAGGCGAGGGGATCTCGGTGTCGACTTTGTCGGTCGATACCTCGAGTAAGGGCTCGTCTACCTCGACGGTGTCGCCGACCGACTTGAGCCAACGGGTCACAGTACCTTCGGTGACAGACTCGCCCAGGGCTGGAAGCTCCACGTTGTGGGACATGACTGGATATCTCCTTCGTAGGCTCAGTTGTGGGCGTGAAGCGGCTTGCCGGCCAGAGCCAGGAAGGCCTCGCCAAGTGCTTCATTCTGCGTGGGGTGGGCATGGACGAGTGGCGCGACGTCTTCGGGGTACGCTTCCCAACTCACGATCAGCTGGCTTTCACCGATCAGTTCACCGACACGAGCACCGATCATGTGGACACCGACGACGGGACCATCTTTGACTCGGACGAGCTTGATGAATCCTTGAGTGTTGAGAATCTGGCTCTTTCCGTTTCCGCCGAGGTTGTACTCAACGGTTTCGACCGCGTCAGCACCGTGAACTTCCTTGGCCTTCGCCTCGGTCAGACCAACGGACGCGACCTCCGGGTTGGAGTATGTGACCCGGGGGATATTCGCTTCGACGATCGGCGCCGGGTTCAAACCGGCGATCTGCTCAGCGACGAAGATACCCTGCTGGAAACCACGGTGGGCCAATTGCAGGCCAGGAACGATGTCGCCGACAGCCCACAGGTTGCCGACGCCGGTGTGGAGCTTCTCGTCCACGATGACGAAACCACGGTCGATGGTCACGCCCTGCGCCTCGAAACCAAGGTCCTGGGTGCGCGGGCCGCGTCCAACGGCGACGAGCAGCAGATCAGCCTCGAAGGTCTTGCCTGATTCAAGGGTGACGACAACGCCGGAGTCGTTCTGCGTGACACCGGAGAACCGGTCGCCGAGGTTGAACTTGATGCCGCGCTTGCGGTAGGCGCGCTCGAGCGCCTTGCTCAGCGCCTCGTCCTCGTTCGGCACCAGGTGTGGCAGGCCTTCGACGATGGTCACATCGGCACCGAAGGAGTTCCAGACCGACGCGAACTCAACGCCGATAACGCCGCCGCCAAGGATCACCACGGAGTTCGGCACGTAGTCGAGTTGCAGAGCAGTCTCGGACGTGATGACTCGTCCGCCGATCTCAAGGCCCGGAAGGGTCCGTGAATAGGAACCGGTAGCCAAAATCACGTGCTCACCGGTGTAGCGGGTGCCGTCGACTTCCACAGCATTGGGAGCGACGAGTTTGCCCCAGCCGCCCACGACAGTGACCTTGCGTGATGCGACCAGACCCTGCAGGCCCTTGAACAGCCGCGAGATCACACCGTCTTTATACGAGTTCACCTTCGGAACGTCGATACCGTTCAACTGTGCGAGCACACCGACCGAAGCGGCCTCACGTGTCTCATCAGCGACCTCGGCAGCGTGTAAGAGAGCCTTGGTGGGGATGCAGCCATAGTGCAAACATGTTCCGCCAAGTTTGTCGCCCTCGATCAACACGACTGATTTGCCGAGTTGGGCGGCACGTAGCGCCGCGGCATAGCCGCCACTTCCGCCGCCCAATATAACGATGTCAAATTCCGTGGTGGCATTTGCGTCGGCCACGTACAACTCCTTCAGTGCAGTCAATCGGCGTGGTACTCGCCTATGGTGTCACTTTACGTCCAAAGTGACCAACCTCGCGCCATAACCGCGAGTGTTTGTGCTGAACTGCGACCAAGGCCACATTTCGGCTGGACGAGTAGATGGTATTAGGAGCGCTTGGTTGTGTGGTGCTCGTGAGCAACTTCAATCGTGCGCAGCAGGGTACGTAACCCGAATCCGGTTCCTCCTTCAGACCTGATGCCTTCGGCTTTGCCCTCGTTGAAAGCAGGACCAGCGATGTCGAGGTGTGCCCACTCAGACTCACCGACAAATTCCTTCAGGAACAGCCCTGCAGTCAGCATGCCACCATAGCGTTCACCCATATTCGAGATATCAGCGATCTTGGAGTCGAGTCCTGTGCGCAGGTGGGCTGGCAACGGCATGGGCCACATCGGCTCATCTACAGCACGGGAGGCTTCCTGCACCGCGCTGCGAGCATTATCGGTGCCCATCACAGCGCCGACCTGGGCTCCCAGCGCAACCATCTGGGCACCGGTGAGGGTAGCGATATCCACGAGCAGATCAGGGCGTTCTTCCGCAGCCGCAACCAGCCCGTCTGCCAGGACGAGCCGTCCTTCAGCATCGGTGTTCAGTACTTCGACGGTCTTGCCGCCGTAGATCGAGATGACGTCAGAAGGTCGAGTCGCTGTGCCTGAGGGCATGTTCTCCGCGAGGCAGAGCCATCCGGTCACAGCGATAGGCAGTTTCAACTGCGAAGCGGCGATCACCGTTCCAAGCACAGTGGCCGCCCCAGCCATGTCACATTTCATAGTCTCCATGGACTTGGCGGGCTTGAGCGACAGCCCTCCCGAATCAAAGGTGATGCCCTTGCCCACAAGTGCCACATGTGTCTTGGCACGCGGTGGACGGTAAGCGATCTTCACGAGCCGGGGCGGGTGGGTCGATCCGCGTCCAACGGCCAGGTGTCCGCCGAAGCCCTTGGCTTCCAGCGTTTTCTCGTCATGGACCGTCACCTTGGTGCGCGGTAGCTTCGCGCTGCGCACCGCGTAGTCGGCAAAGGTCGCGGGATTGAGGTCATTGGGGGCCATATTGACCAAGTCCCGGGTGCGCCACACCTGGGTGATCACGGTGATCACAGCTTCAAGCGCGTCGGTCACAGCAGCATGCAGTGAACTTGGAACGACCACCGTGATGGTCTCAGGGGCTTGGGGAGCAGACTGTTGGTGATACTGACCGAAACGGTACGCGCCGAGCAGCGCACCTTCGATTAGAGCAACTGCCTGGGGCGTGGACTCCAGGTCGAATTGGAGCACAGCGTTGATATCCGCATCCTGTAATGACTGAAGTGCGCTTCCCGCTGCGTTACGCAATTGTTCAGTGTCCGGCGAGGACGAGCCCACACCGACCAGCAGGGCGGTAGTGCCAGCAGGTGATGGCAGGGCGGTGCGCGCAACGCTTCCCAATGAGGTCGCTGCTCCCAACAGTTCAAGGTCTAGTTGCTTCGGCACCGCCTTTGCGGCAGGTCCCAGCACAACCGGACGAGCATCGTCCTTCGGTGCCGGGCCGACTGGGATCACCAGTACCTGACGCTCACCTTTCGCGGCGGGAACCTTCTTGACGACGTTGACTTGGGGCAAGGGCCTATCGAGATTCACACTACCGATGCTAGCGCCAACGTCTGACTTAGGCCGTCAGGAGCACTAGGCTCAGGTGAGTGATGACAGTAATCTCATGGTTGACGGTGGCCGCCAGCCTCGGCTTGATGGGCTGGAGCGGAATCTTTGCGATCAAGAACCGGGCAGTGATCCTCAAACAGCTGTGGGCGGCCGGTGTCGTCGAAGGGCTGCTCGCCATTCAGTTGTTGGTCGGCATCGTGCTGGTCAACACCGGAACCGACATCGAATCGATGGCCACCTGGGCCGGCTACGCGACAGTAGCTCTCATATTGCCGATCGGCGCGGCCGCCATGGCCTTTGTGGAACGTACGCGGTTCAGTTCTGTGATCATGGTTATCGTCATGGCCGTGATCATCGTCATGCAGTGGCGGATGGCGCAAGAATGGGGACTGTTATGAGTGCACTAAGCGACGTACAAGGCCAACTGTCTGATAATCGGCGGCACAGTGGACGAGGGTTGGGACGAGTCCTTGTCGTCATCTACGGGATCCTCGCTCTGGCGGCGACCGCACGCGGTGTTGTGCAACTTGTCACGCACGGAGATCAAGCCCCGTTGGCCTACGGCCTCTCGGTCGCGGCTGGTGCGATTTACATTGTCGCTACGGTTGCTCTGGCCCTCGACGGCAGATGGCGGCCTATCGCCTGGACTAGCGTCACGATCGAACTCATCGGTGTCCTCGTCGTCGGTGTAGCAAGTCTGAATGCACCGGACATGTTTCCGGACTCGACGGTGTGGTCCGGTTTCGGGAAGGGCTATGGCTGGGTTCCACTGGTGTTGCCGATGGTAGGAATGTGGTGGCTGTGGCGCACTCGTGCGAAGTCATCGGAGACAATAGAGGCGTAGCCTATTGAGGAACACACATTTGACCCGCCGTGATTCGAGGTGCCCCCAGTGATTTACCGTACGTTGTTCAACCTGGTTTTCAAGCGTATGGATCCTGAGGCGGCACACCATCTTGTAGCCCGCGGTATCGAATGCTTTGGTGCGATTCCAGTTTTCCGTCGGTTGGTCCAGGGCGCAGTCGCTCCTTATGGCGGACACAGTGGCGTCAAAGTGTTCGGGCGCACAGTCCCGGCGCCCTTCGGCCTCGCTGCCGGTTTCGACAAGAATGCGCGCGCGGTCGTGGGACTGACCCACCTGGGTTTCGGTTTCGTCGAGGTCGGAACAGTCACTGCGCTGGCGCAACCGGGGAACGATCAACCACGATTGTGGCGCGAACTCGAAATCAACTCACTGCGCAATCGCATGGGATTCAACAACGACGGTGCACAGGTGGTGGCGCGGCGCTTGTCACGATTGCGCCGTACCAAGGCCGGTCGCGCTGCTGTCATCGGCGTGAATATCGGTAAATCGAAGGTGACAGCTGTCACCGACGCCGCAACCGACTACGCCACCAGCGCCAGCCTGCTCGCACCCTACGCGGACTATCTCGTCGTCAATGTATCCTCGCCGAATACGCCGGGGCTACGCGATCTGCAGGCCGTCCGGGCGCTTGAACCGATCTTGCAGGCAACACGTCACGCGGCCAACATCGCCACGGCGCGGGCGGGTCGTCCGGATGTGCCGATCCTGGTCAAAATCGCTCCTGATCTATCGTTGACTGATATCGACTCCGTGACGGATCTGGTGAAACGACTCGGCTTGGCCGGTGTCGTTGCCGTTAACACCACCATCAATCATGATCTCGGTCCCGGCGGGCTGTCCGGCCCGCCCGAACTGCCACGTGGACTACAAGTGGTGCGACGGGTCCGGCAGCGACTCGGTGAGGACTTCGTGATCATCGGTGCTGGTGGCATCACCACTGCGGCAGATGCGCAGGCATATCTCGACGCTGGCGCAACCCTGGTACAGGGCTACACCGGATTCATTTACCAGGGTCCGATGTGGGCGGGCCGGGTCAACCTGCCGCTACTGCGTGGTGAGGCAGAAGCGACCGCGCACCCCCACCAGTTCCCCGAAGTCGGGGCCTTCGACGACGAGTAGTCCCTAGTTGCACGTGGCCCTTCCCTGTACGTCATAACGCACGGGGAAGGGCCACATCACGCTAGGAGGTCAGCGGCTATCAGTCGGGGTAGTGCCCGTGCTTGGCGTTCAGCGGACGAGGCATCCGCCAACGGCGGAACTGCAGCGCACGGCTGGCTGCATAGAGCCCGAGGCCGCGCTCCGCGTCAATACGCGCGTCACCGAACTTCTTGCGCAGGCGCTTCTTCAGAATCCGCCACATCACGATGGTGTCACCGATTGCGAGCAGACCGAAGACATAGACCAAGCCCATTGCGGTGAGCGCGACAAGGACCCACCGAGTGGTCACAATGGAAACGATGAGCAAGAACAGAGCCGAGAGCAGGAAATACTCGCCGATGTTCCACCGCGCATCGACGTAGTCTCGAATGTAGGCCTTGACTGGGCCGCGTTCGCGGTACGGGTAGTTGGCGACGTCACCGGTCTTCATCGCCTCGTATTCGCGATTGCGCTCGGTGCGCTCTTTTTCTCGTGCGGCTTTAGTCGCGGCTTTGCGGTTATTGGCGACGAGGGGGCGCCTGTTGGCTGCCTCGCGTTCCTTCCGCGATGGAGTTGGGCGGCCTTTACGGTCGTCCGGTGTGTTGGAGGTCTCGTCATTCGAAGCGGGTTCGGGCACAGTATCGTCTTTGTTTGATTTACGTGGGGATGGCACGGCCACATTCTACCGGCATGGTGGAAGCGATACGGTAGGACAATGGACGAGATCACCACTGTCAGCCACATCAAGACGCAGGTAGCAGCACAATTCGAGCAGTCGGTTCAGGATCTGGAAGAACTCGTCAGAATCCCATCCGTGTCTGCACCATCCTTCGATCAGGCAACTGTGGAGACCAGTGCGAATCGCGTTGCCGAGTTGCTCGAACCACTCGGCTTCGACACGGTGCGTGTGGTTCGTTCGAATAGTTCTCGTCCGGCTGTTCTCGCACACCGGCCAGCGCCACCGGACGCCCCGACGGTGCTGCTTTACGCGCACCATGATGTCCAGCCGCCAGGGGACCGGGACGCGTGGAACACCGACCCGTTTGAGCCGACGCGCGTTGCCGAACGTCTCTACGGGCGCGGCGCCGCCGACGACAAGGCCGGAATCATGGTGCATATCGCCGCGCTACGTGCCCTTGGCGACGACCTGAAGGTCGGTGTCACGGTCTTCATCGAAGGCGAGGAGGAAATCGGGTCCCCGGCCTTCGGAGAGTTCTTGACTCAGTTCAAGGACGAGTTCGCCGCTGACGTCGTCGTGGTCGCGGATTCAGCGAACTGGAAGGTGGGGACTCCGGCCCTGACCACGTCACTGCGCGGGTTGGTCACCGTCGATGTCGAACTTCGTGTCTTGGAGCATGCGGTGCATTCGGGCATGTTCGGCGGGCCGGTCCTCGACTCCATCACTTTGATGTCACGACTGATCGCCACATTGCACGATGACAATGGAGATGTCGCGGTCGCCGGCTTAGTCCATGCGCCTGAACCGCTGGTCGACATGACTGCGGAGGAACTGCGCAGCGATGCCGCTGTCATCGATTCAGTGAAGCTGGCAGGCACCGGATCATTGACGTCACGTCTGTGGACCAAACCGGCCATCAACGTCATCGGCCTAGATGTTCCCGATGTGGCGCACTCGTCCAACACCATCATCCCCAGGGTCACAGCACGGCTATCGGTACGCATCGCCCCGGGTCAAGACCCTGACACAGCTGAGCAGGCTATCGGTGCGCACATCGGCGCACATGTTCCCTTCGGGGCTGAGGTGACCTGGAGGCGCGCAGAGAATGCTGGCCGACCGTTCTTGATCGCTGCTGACGATCCGGCGATGCAGGCAGCGCGTACGGCGATGCGCCAAGCCTGGGGAACCGATCCGGTCGACGTAGGTATCGGTGGGTCGATCCCGCTGGTCGCCGACCTGGGCGAGATCTTCCCGGACGCCGCAATTTTGGTGACAGGGGTCGAAGACCCGGATTCGCGAGCACACGGCGCCAACGAATCGGTGCACCTCGGGGAGCTGCAAAAGGCGGTCGTCGCCGAGGCCCTGCTCTTGCGGTCGCTCGGTGAAGTCTAGAGGCCTGGCAGGGCAAGCATTTGGTCGAGTGCGGCCTTCGCCCAGCGCGCGTCGTCCTCAGCCACGGTGATCTGGTTCGGCACATTGCCAGCCAACAGCGATTCCATCGCCCAGGTCAGGTGCGGCAGGTCGATGCGGTTCATAGTCGAGCAGAAGCACACGGTCGAATCGAGATAGTGCACGTTCTTATCCGGGTGCGCGGCAGCGAGCCTGCGAACCAAGTTCAGTTCCGTGCCAATGGCCCAGCTCGAACCCGGCTCAGCGGCGTCGAGCGCCTTGATGATGTACTCGGTCGAACCGACCATGTCAGACGCTTCGATGACCTCGTACTTGCATTCGGGGTGTGACAGCACTGTGACGTCAGGGACCTTGGCGCGAATCTCCTCGACATTGCGCAACGAGAACCGGCCGTGCACCGAACAGTGACCACGCCACAAGATCACTCGGGCTTTGCGAAGCTCGTCAACCGTCAGACCACCGAGCGGCCGGTACGGGTTGTACACCACGCAGTCATCCAAAGTGAGGCCAAGTTTGAGAACCGCGGTGTTGCGCCCGAGGTGCTGGTCAGGCAGGAACAGGATCTTTCCGTCTGATTCCAGCCCGCCGACCTGGTCAAAGGCCCACCGCAATGCCACCTCCGCATTGGAGGACGTGCAGACCGTACCCCCGTTGCGCCCGGTGAAAGCCTTGATAGCGGCAGTGGAGTTCATGTAGGTCACGGGTACGGTCTTATCTGTGATGCCCGCTTCTGCCAGGGCGTCCCAGGCCGTTTCAACCTGTTCGATATTGGCCATATCGGCCATCGAGCAACCCGCAGCGAGATCAGGCAGGATCACCTTTTGGTGATCGGTAGTGAGGATGTCTGCGCTTTCGGCCATGAAGTGCACGCCGCAGAACAAGATGAATTCTGCCTCTGGGCGGGCGGCAGCCTCGCGTGCGAGTTTGAACGAGTCTCCTGTGACATCGGCGAAGGAGATCACTTCGTCCCGCTGGTAGTGGTGCCCCAATACGAAGGCGCGACTTCCCAGCGCATCGCGTGCCGCGCGGGCGCGCTCGATCAGATCCGGATCAGACGCGGTGGGCATCGCTCCGGAACACTCGACACCGCGCTCTGATGTCAGGTCGACGCCACGGCCCATGAGCAGCAGCGAGGTGGGGCTCGGCGACGGCTCGGCGAAACCAAGAGCGTCGTCCTGCCCCGCATCAAGGATTGGTGCAGATAGCAAGTCACTCACGATGTAATTCTTTCACAGTCCGGTATCAGTAGCCGATTCCGACCACAGGGGCCGCAAGCGGCTGGCCGGAGCCGTCCCGGCGTGGGTCAGTGGCAGGCAGTTCGACAGGACTGCCGCCGCTGCCAAGCGCACGCGCGGGCTGCGGACCAACCCATGCCACCAAAAGGGTGTCTTCGCCGCGCAGGAAACGCTGAGACCGCACCCCGCCGGTGGCTCGTCCCTTGCCCGGATATGCCTCAAAACCAGTGACCTTCGCCGAACCGGTCTCAGTTCCCGGCAGTGCGCCACTCGAGCCCGCGACAGTGACCACGACGGCCCCCTCGATGGCAGTGGCCCGGTCGACTGCTCCGAAGAACACGGCGGTTTGCCCGGCAGCGATTTTGATGCCGGCCATTCCGGCGGCTGTCCGACCCTGCGGATTGACCAGTGTGGCGCCGAAGTGCAGCAGTGAGGAATCAGATGAGATGAAGACGAGCTCCGACTCGTCATTGGTGCGCGCCGCGCCAATGACCTCGTCGCCATCGCGCAACGCGATGATCTCCCACTCGTCCTTATTGGGCCACGGTCCAGGAGCCAACCGCTTGACGACGCCATTGCGGGTGCCCAGTGCGATCACCTCGTCGGATTCGACGAGTGAAATCAGGCTGACGGGTTTCTCGTCCTTTTCCAACGTCACCAAGTCCGCAACGGGGACGCCGCCCGCAAGACTCGGCGCATCACTGGTGGGCGGGAGCGCAGGCAACTCGAGCATATTGAGCCGCAGCACACGGCCTTGCGATGTGACGAGGCCGATCTCAGCGCGGGCGGTGGTCGCCAACGTCGAACGCAGGGCGTCGTGCAGGACGCGAGCCCCCTCGCGTGACGGCTCGGTCTCATCAGCCGTACGCGCCAGCAGACCGCTGGCCGACAGCAATGCGTGGCACGCAGTGTCAGGCACCTCAAGCGATATCGTCTTGGCGCCTCGTCCCGATGCGGCAGTGGCGCCTGTCTGGCTCGCACCAGCGGCATCCAACAAGATGGTGCGACGAGGCGTGCCGTGTTCGCCGGCGACAGCGGACATCTCGGCCCCGACAACGTCCCTGAGACGTTCGGGGGACCCCAGGATCTCTTGCAGTTCAGCGATCTGCCGCAGGAGCGTGTCGCGCTCGGATTCCAGTTCGATCTGGGAGAATTTGGTCAGACGCCGCAACCGCAATTCCAGGATGTAATCGGCTTGGACCTCTGACAGGTCGAAGACACTGACGAGTCGAGACTTGGCCGTCTCCACATTCTCAGAGGTGCGAATCAACTGGATGACCTCGTCAATGTCGACGATGGCCAGAAGCAACCCCTCGACGAGGTGCAGCCGCTCCTGGCGACGCTCCAGTCGGTAGCGAGAGCGCCGCTCGACCACCTCAATGCGGTGATCGACCCACACTTTGAGCAGGTCGCGTAGGCCCAGCGTGCGCGGCTGCCCATCGACCAGGCACACGTTGTTGATGCCGAAGGAATCCTCCATCGGGGTGTATCGGTAAAGCTGTTCGAGCACGGCATCCGGGTTGAATCCGGTCTTGACCTCGATGATCAGTCGTAGCCCGTGCTGGCGATCGGTCAGATCGGTAACCGCGGAGATGCCTTGCAGTTTCTTGTTCTGCACGCCCTCTTTGATCTTCTCGATGACTTTCTCGGGGCCGACGAGGTAAGGCAACTGAGTGACCACAATGCCCTGGCGGCGCGCGGTGATCTTTTCGACAGTGCACGTCGCGCGGGTACGGAACGTACCGCGGCCAGTGCGGTAGGCGTCCCGGACCCCGTCGAGTCCGACGATGCGACCGCCTGTGGGCAGGTCCGGTCCAGGGACGAACCGCATCAACTCGTCGACGTCCGCATCTGGGTGGTGCAGTATGTGCCGGGCCGCAGCGATGACCTCCACCAAGTTATGCGGCGCCATATTGGTCGCCATGCCGACCGCGATTCCCGAAGCCCCGTTGACGAGCAGGTTCGGGATGGACGAGGGGAGCACCGCCGGTTGGGTGAGTTTGTTGTCATAGTTGGGGACAAAGTCGACGACGTCCTCGTCCAGGTCGGAGACCATGGCCATCGCGGCCGGTGCCATGCGGGCCTCGGTGTATCGCGCAGCCGCAGGCCCATCGTCGAGCGACCCGAAGTTGCCGTGCCCATCGACCAGCGGCAGCCGCAATGAGAAGGGCTGCGCAAGTCGCACGAGTGCGTCATAGATCGCGCTGTCACCGTGCGGGTGGAGGCGGCCCATCACGTCACCGACCACACGTGCTGACTTCACGTAGGGACGATCAGGGCGCAGGCCCATCTGCGTCATCTGGAACACGATGCGTCGTTGCACAGGCTTGAGCCCGTCGCGCGCGTCAGGCAGAGCACGGGCGTAGATCACCGAATACGCATATTCGAGGAACGAACCCTCCATCTCGCGCGATACATCGATTTCGACGATTCTGCCGTCGCCGACGGGCGCGTTGTCTGGGGAGGCGGTCTTGGCCTTGCGTGCCATCCGGGATACTCCTGGATTTGATAGTTCGTAGGGGCAGCAACACGAGATGATGCAGGGGCCATTGTTGCACCCGAGCCGGACAAATCGGCGCAACCCCGCCGCAATGCGTGCGGACGTTATGCCCACCGTACGCATTCATCGGGCTCGTAGGCTGATGACATGACGTGGCCAGCCAGCGCACAGTGGCGAGCGGACGTGGTGCTCCGCGATGGCGGCACCGTGCGCGTCAGGGCGCTGGGGCTAGACGATGCCGATGCACTGCAACGCTTCCACATCGGACAATCTGCTGAGTCCACCTATCAACGTTTCTTCGCCCCACGACCGCGCCTCAGCCCGAACGATCTGCAGCACCTGCTCGGCGTCGACCAGAACAACCGTGTGGCACTCGGTGTAACGGAGATCCGCGCCGGGTCAGAAGAGATCTTGGCCGTGGGACGATTCGATCGCTATGACAGTGACGCAGCCGAACTGGCATGCACTGTTGCGGACAGCGACCACGGGCGCGGCATCGCGTCACTGCTGCTGAGACATCTTGCCGACATCGGCAGGGAACTGGGCGTGAGCAGATTCACCGCTGAGGTTCTCGCCACGAACACCGCGATGATCGGATTCCTACGTCACACCGGGTACACGATGGAAAGTCGCCGCGACGATGATGTGCTCCACGTGGAGATCCATCTCGATGACGTATCGGGGCCGGTGCACTGACTGTCAGCGCCACCGCGTAGACTCGCAGCATGTCCATATTCGACTATGCGCCGTCGTTGGCTCATGACATCGAGCAGTCCGGTTATTACCCGGCCCTCGTGCTTGATGTGCTCGGGCTGGCGCTCGCGGATGAAGACGTCGCCGACCACCTTGTACACGTCGAAACCACTTTTGTACACGGCCAGGTACAGCGGCACGTGACCGTACTGGCATTGACGGCCAGCCGTCTTGTGCTCGCGCACGTGGATGACCATCCCGCTGATGACAAAGGTCAGCAAGCCTCAGCGGCGGCGACCACCGAATGCATCGCGTTGAGCACCATCACCTCCATAGCGACGACCTTCGGTGTGCAGCGCCCTGAATCGCATCAGCCCGGTGTCACACCGCAAGACCTGACCTTGGCGATCTGCTGGGGCGCGGTGCGACGAATCGATGTTGCCCCGGCGGACTGCGGCGATCCGCAATGCACTGCCGAACACGGTATGTCAGGCACGATCACCCCCGATGACGTGGTCATCCGAGTCTCAGCGCAAGCCGAGGGCGAAGCCGCGGTACGTCGGGCTGTGCGGTTCGCGACTTCGTTGGCTCGGGCGACAGCGCAGTACGCACATTCGACCATCCGCACTCGTGCTTGAGCGCGAGCAGGTGCGCGCGGCAGCCGCCAATCTCGGATTGCAATGGCCCGATGAGGCCGATGGCAGTGTGGCTGATGTACTCAACGCTTGCAGTAGCGCGCTGACCGGTGCGGCCGCGCGCACTGACAGGTCAGTGCCAGCCGGTCTAGAACTCGGCGACTGGGATCGCATCTGTGTCGTGCTCGTTGACGGGCTGGGCATGCGCAATCTCGAGGCCCGCATCGGACATGCGCCGACACTGCGCTCGGGCATCGGTGACCTGCCGGTGCTCTCGGCACCCTATCCGTCAACGACATCGGCCAGTATCGGGTCTTTCGGCACCGCTGCTTCAACTGGAACGACCGGAATGCTCGGCTATACCGTGCGCAATCCCCAGGACGGACGGCTCGGCAACCTGGTGCAGTGGGCGGCGCTGCCCGAACCACGCGAATGGCAGCGCGAACCGACGATCTTTTCGACGCTGACCGACCGCGGTATCACTGTGACCAGCGTAGGACCAGCACGGTTCGACGGTTCCGGCATGACCCAAGCGTCACTGCACGGCGCTAGGTACGTTGCCGCCGAATCATGGTCCGACCGGATTCGACGAGCGAGCCAAGCGCTGCGCGACCCTGGCCTCGTCTATCTGTATTGGGGAGACCTGGACAAGGCCGGACACCACTATGGCTGGCAGTCGAACCAGTGGTGCGATGAACTTGAGAAGGTCGATGCCGGGATAAGGCAGTTGGTGGCAGGGGTTCCGCAAGGCACTTTGGTGCTTCTTCTCGCCGATCACGGCATGATTGACGTGGACCTGACGAAACGGTGGGATGTCGCGCAGTCACCAGTGCTATCCCGGGACGTGTCGCTGATTGCGGGCGAACCCCGTGCCCTGCACGTTCATCTCGATGGCGGTGCTGATACGCAGGCAGCGGCAGCACGGTGGCGTGATGAACTGGGGGAGTCGGCACTCGTCCTGGAACTCGACGAAGCTGTGGCTTCCGGCCTCTTTGGTGCGGTAGCCGAACGTAACCTCGTGCGGATCGGCGATCTAGTGGTAGCGATGGCTGATCGGGCAACCGTTGTCGATTCCCGGACCCAGACGCCAGCCTCATTGACGTTGATCGGTGTCCACGGTTCGTTGACCCCGTGGGAGATGGATGTGCCGTTGCTCAGCTGGCAGCGGTAGCGTCTAGTTCCACTTGAACAATCGGGTGACGCCCCAGCCGAGCGCGGTGGACCAGGCCAGCAGAATCACCACGGAGAACGCTGGCACACCTGCGGCATTGAATGCACCGCGCAAAGCCTCACCCATGGCGCCAGATGGCAAGAACAATGCCAAAGTGCGCAGCGGATCGGGGAGTTGCTCTACAGGGGCGATGACACCGCCACCCAAGATGAGTGCAGCCAGGACGAGATTGGCGACAGCCAACACGGCCTCAGCCCGCAGCACTCCAGCGACGAGCATGGCCAGCGCTGTGAATGCAATCGTGCCGAGTATCCAGATGCCCAGTGCACCCACGATGCCGTGTAGCGAGGGATTCCAACCCAAGACCAGTGCAATGGGAACGATCAACGCGATCTGAACGATCTCGACTGCGAAAACTCCAGCGATTTTCCCGGCCAGCAGACCGGATTTGCCCAGCGGCGTAGTGGCCATCAAGCGCAGCACGCCGTTGCGGCGGTCGAAAGCAGTCGCAATGGCCTGCGACGTGAAAGCAGTGGTCATCATGGCGGCAGCCAAGATACCCGGAGCGAGCACGTCGATCTTGGCTGCTCCCGCAGTGTCGATATCGACCAGATCCGTGGTGCTGAGCAAAATGAGCAGTGCGATGGGGAAGATGATGGTGACCATCAGTTGCTCCCCGTTGCGTAAGATCATGCGAGCTTCGAACAGGGTTTGAGCTCGTGCCCGGTGTAACCACTGGGTACTTGGCGATGTCATCGCAGTTGCCTCCCGGTCAGTTCTAAGAAGACATCTTCGAGACTGCGCTGATTCACGGCGATCGAGCTCAGCAGTGCCCCCCGAGCTGCCGCCCACGCCGTCAACGCGTTCAGATGACCGGGTGTCGTGGGCCCTGTCGCCCGGTACTGTCCCGGTTCGAGTTCTTCTGCGCTCCAGGTCGAAGGGGCACCGCTTGCTGCGACAGTCGCCATGCTCATTTTCTTCCACTGATCCAGCAACTCAGCCAGGGGAAGATCCGCAGGTCCATTCCAGTGCAGTGTGCTGGTCGCGGCGGAACCATCCGTCGAACCCGAACTGTGTGTGAGCTCAGGAACGGTTCCTTGTGCGATCACTCGCCCGTGATCGACGATGACAACATGATCGGCCAGCGTCTCGGCCTCGTCCATGAGGTGAGTCGTCAGGACGAAACTGACGCCGTTGTCGCGCAGATCGGAGATCAGCTCCCACACTGCGTGGCGGCTCTGCGGGTCCATTCCGGCGGAAGGCTCATCGAGGAAGACGAGTTCCGGGCGGCCTATCAGAGCAGTTGCCAACGCGAGCCGCTGTCGCTGACCACCGGACAGACGGCGCACCGTGGTGCGCGCGAAGGACTCCAACCCGAGTTGTTCCACCAAGTCGTCGACCGGAACCGGTTCCGGATACATCGCGGCGACATGGCGCAGCATTTCGACGGCTCTGACTCCTGTCGGCAGACCGCCGTCTTGCAGCATCACTCCAACGCGATGGCGCAAAGTGCGGTCTTGCGGAGCCAGGCCAAGAACAGCTATCTGACCGGAATCGGCGGTGCGCAGTGATTCGCAGCATTCGATGGTGGTGGTTTTTCCGGCACCATTGGGTCCGAGTACCGCAGTGATAGCGCCCCGCGGCGCGGTGAAACTGAGACCGTCTACGACACGGCGACCGTGGTACGCCTTGACGAGATCGTCCACGACCAAAGCTGGGGCGGTGGCATCGCAGGAATCAAGAGGCACCTGTGAAGTGTAGCCAGACCTTTGCCCGCCTGTCGTGACCAGTGTGTGCAATATGTCACTACGCAACCTTTGATTACAGTCATGAGCACCTGTAACAATGGTGTTATTGCAGGTCATAGTGCTATCAAGGTGTCATCTTCAGTTCGTTTCATCGGACACGCCAGGTCAAGGTGAGGCTTCCCTTGCTTGCAAAGCATGAATTTGTCAACAAACATGTTTCTTATATGCGTGCGAGTCTTCATTTCGATGTGAGCCGCGCGGTCAACTCGTCGCAACCGATTCACGATAAGGGGGACACCATGGTTGATCAATCTGCACTGGACGTCGACGCGTCGACACGCCAACGTGTCCTCGAACTCGTCGTGGAACAAGCTCCCGTAACAGTGACCGCATTGGCCAACGAACTGGGACTGACAACGGCAGCCATCAGGCGTCACATCAGCACACTGGAAAACTCGGGACATGTCACCGCACGCGATTTGCCTGCGACGTCGGGTAAACGAGGCCGACCGGCTCGTCACTATGTGGCAACTGCTCGCGGTCAATCCGACTTGCCCGACTCCTATCCGGATCTGGCGACGCAGGCGCTCGAATTTCTCGCACAAACTGCCGGCTCAGCGGCTGTTGAGGAATTCGCCCGAACCCGACTCGCTGAATTCGAGCAGCGGTACACCTCGCGCATCACAGGCACGACCGTGGGCGAGCGAGCCGCCCAGTTAGCCGAACTGCTCACGCAGGACGGTTACGTCGCCTCAGTGCGACCCGTACCAGGCACGACCACCATTCAGCTATGTCAGGGCCACTGTCCGGTACAGTCAGTTGCCGAACAGTTCCCGCAGTTATGTGAAGCCGAATCACAGGCTATTTCTCGCCTTCTCGGTTCGCACACCCAACGACTTGTCACCCTCGCCAACGGCGGACATGTGTGTACGACAACCGTGCCGCTTGCCACAAGCGACTGACACGGAACTAGCTACCCCAGCATTAATCGCCCCTTATTGGAAGGACCACGATGACAACATCCGCCGAAACGTCACAGCCACGCAGCGATGACGAGATCATCGCGTCAATCGGCGCGTATGGCTACGGCTGGCACGACTCTGACGAGGCCGGTCAGAAAGCACGCCGCGGTCTCAACGAAGATGTGGTCCGCAATATCTCGGAATTGAAGAGCGAATCCGAATGGATGCTCAAGACCCGGCTCAAGGCGCTCAAACTCTTCGAGAAGAAGCCGATGCCGCACTGGGGTGCCGACCTGTCTGGAATCGACTTCGATAACATCAAGTACTTCGTGCGTTCCACCGAACGTCAGGCAACGAGTTGGGAAGACCTTCCCGAAGACATCAAGGCGACCTACGACAAACTGGGTATCCCGGAGGCCGAGAAGCAGCGGCTCGTGGCCGGTGTGGCCGCTCAGTACGAGTCTGAGGTGGTCTACCACCAGATTCGCGAAGACCTCGAGAGTCAGGGAGTGCTCTTCCTCGACACTGATACCGGACTGCGCGAGCACCCGGAGATCTTCGAAGAGTACTTCGGCTCGGTTATCCCATCGGGCGACAACAAGTTCGCCGCGCTCAACACGGCTGTCTGGTCTGGTGGATCATTCGTCTACGTGCCGCCGGGCGTGCATGTGGAGATCCCGTTGCAGGCATACTTCCGCATCAACACCGAGAACATGGGACAGTTCGAACGGACGCTGATCATCGCGGACGAGGGCTCTTCGGTTCACTATGTCGAAGGTTGCACCGCTCCGATCTACAAGTCCGACTCGCTGCACTCGGCTGTCGTCGAGATCATCGTGAAGAAGGACGCCAAGGTCCGCTACACCACAATCCAGAACTGGTCGAACAACGTCTACAACCTGGTGACCAAGCGCGCCACCGTGGCTGAAGGCGGCACCATGGAATGGATCGACGGGAACATCGGCTCCAAGGTGACCATGAAGTACCCGGCTGTGTACCTGATGGGACCACACGCCAAGGGTGAGACGCTCTCAATCGCCTTCGCCGGCGAAGGTCAACACCAGGACACCGGTTCGAAGATGGTGCACCTCGCGCCGCACACCTCGTCATCGATCATGTCGAAGTCGGTTTCGCGTGGTGGCGGGCGCTCGTCCTACCGAGGGTTGGTACAGGTCAACGAGAACGCTCACCACTCCAAGTCGAATGTGCTCTGCGACGCGTTGCTCGTCGATACGATTTCGCGCTCGGACACCTACCCGTATGTCGATGTGCGTGTCGACGATGTGGAGATGGGACACGAGGCGACGGTCTCGAAGGTTTCCGAAGACCAGTTGTTCTACCTGATGAGTCGCGGTCTGGAGGAAACCGAGGCGATGGCCATGATCGTGCGCGGCTTCGTTGAGCCCATCGCTCGGGAACTGCCGATGGAATACGCGCTCGAGCTGAACCGTCTCATCGAACTGCAGATGGAGAACTCGGTCGGCTAAACCACTGCTGCTTGGCCCCGGCACCGCTGGTTGAGCGCTCACCCGCTGGTCGAGCTTGTCGAGACCACTCAGCCAGCACTTCTACTAACAAATGAACCGAATGTGAGTAAAACTGTGAGTCTTTCGACTGATCACACCCGCGCCGAACTGGACGGCGCACACAGCCACGGCGCAGTAGTACCGCAAACCGACCGTGCGGAGCGCACCACGTCGTTCGACGTCGCTGATTTTCCGGTCCCGCACGGACGTGAGGAAGAATGGCGTTTCACCCCGATCAAGAAGCTTGCGAAGATCTTCGCGGCAGAGCCGTCGTCCGCGCACCTGTCCTGGCAGACGTCGCTTCCGCAAGACGTGAGCATCTCAGAGATCTCAGCCGAAGAAGCGCGAGCCAAACTGGCTCTGACGCCGGGGGATCGCCCCGCGGCAGGCGCGACCAGCCTGTCTGAGGGCGCGATCTTGGTCAGCGTTCCGGCGGAGTTCGCTTCCGAAGAACCTGTCATCATCGATCTGAATGGCACCGGTGATGACCAGGTGGTGTGGGGGCAGATTCTGGTCGAGGTCGGTGCCAACGCACAGGCTTCTATCGTGCTGACCCACTCTGGACAAGCTCAGTACAGCGCTTATGTCGCGGTCGATGTGGCCGAAGGCGCGAATGTGACCTTCGTATCCGTTCAGGACTGGGACGACAAGGCGATCCACCTCGCGGAGAACAACTTGCGCGTGGCCAAGGACGCTTCGCTTAAGCACGTGGTGATGACCTTCGGCGGTGAACTCGTGCGCATCGGAGTCAACGGACAGTTGGTCGGGGAAGGCGCCAACCTCGAGTTGATCGGTGCTTACTTCACTGATGCGGGGCAGCACCAAGAGCACCGCCTCTTCGTGGACCACGCCGTACCTCGCGCCCGGTCGCGCGCCACCTACAAGGGCGCTCTCCAAGGTGACGGAGCGCACTCGGTATGGATTGGCGACGTGCTGATCCGCGCTATCGCGGAAGGTACCGACACCTACGAGCTGAACCGTAATCTGCTGCTGACCGAAGGAACCCGGGCCGACTCGGTTCCGAACCTGGAGATCGAGACCGGGGAGATCGAAGGTGCTGGACACGCATCGGCTACCGGTCGCTTCGATGACGAGCAGTTGTTCTACCTGCAGGCCCGCGGCATCCCCGAGGCTGAAGCGCGCCGCCTCGTGGTGCACGGATTCTTCGCCGAACTCGTCCGCGAGATCGGCATCCCGGCCATCGAAGCGCGCCTGCTCGAGTCCATCGAGAAGGAGCTCGCCGTTGCCGTCGGTACGCCGACGGACCCCGTCGAGAGTGTGTCCGCATGACCGCACAGTACGCCTGTGATGTGACGGATCTGGAACCGGAATCAGCATTGGCGGTCGAACTGACCGCTGCTGATGGTTCACCCGTCGACGTTGCCGTCGTGCGCGACTCGGACGGCGAGTGGCACGCTATCGACGACATGTGCACTCACGGTGCAGTGTCCCTGTCTGATGGCGAGGTGGAAGGCTGCATGATCGAATGCTGGCTTCACGGCTCAGTGTTCGACCTCAAGACCGGCCAGCCGACGACACCGCCTGCGTCCCAACCAGTCAACGTCTACCCCGTCAGTATTGATGGCAACGACGTCCTCGTCGATATCGACTAACCCCAGAACATAGATTTTTCTTCACATAACCACCAAGGAGTATTGATGTCCACCCTCGAGATCCGCGACCTGCACGTGCAAGTCGAGACGAAGGAAGGCCCCAAGCCGATCCTGCGCGGCGTCGACCTGACCGTCAACAGCGGCGAGACCCACGCCATCATGGGACCGAATGGTTCCGGTAAGTCCACTTTGGCGTACTCGCTCGCCGGACACCCCAAGTACGAAATCACCCAGGGTACGGTCACTTTGGACGGTGAAGATGTGCTGGAGATGTCGGTGGACGAGCGCGCTCGTGCCGGTATGTTCCTGGCCATGCAGTACCCGGTCGAGGTTCCTGGTGTCTCTGTGTCGAACTTCCTGCGTACCGCAAAGACTGCCATTGACGGCGAAGCACCCAAGTTGCGCACCTGGGTCAAGGATGTCAAGACGGCTATGACCGGACTGCGCATGGACGAGTCTTTTGCCGATCGGTCGGTTAACGAGGGCTTCTCCGGTGGCGAGAAGAAGCGCCACGAGATCCTTCAGCTTGAACTGCTGCAGCCGAAGATCGCTGTTTTGGACGAGACCGACTCCGGTTTGGACGTCGACGCGCTGCGTGTTGTTTCTGAGGGCGTCAACCGTGCCAAGGACAACACCGGTCTGGGACTGCTGCTCATCACGCACTACACCCGTATCCTGCGATACATCAAGCCAGATTTCGTGCACGTGTTCGTCGCAGGACGTGTGGCAGAAGAAGGCGGACCGGAACTGGCGGAACGTCTCGAAGCAGAGGGCTACGACCGTTACGTCACCTCCGCTAGCGCCTGAGAAACGCGATAGAACATCCCTGATAGGCGACAAGGTCGTGGTCCACATGGTCGACAAAGCAGAAACCCTTGATCGAGGCGAGTTAGCGCGTATCCGTGCCGACTTTCCACTGCTGGCGCGTCCAACGCCAGGCGGCCAGGACCTTGTCTACCTTGATTCGGCGGCGACCTCGCAAAAGCCGGATCCGGTGCTCGATGCGGAACAAGACTTCTACATCATGCGCAATGCCGCAGTGCACCGCGGCGCGCACTCCCTGAGCAACGAAGCCACTATGGCATTTGAAAGCGCGCGGGGGCAGGTGGCGTCGTTTGTCGGGGTCGAGGCCGACGAGTTGGTCTGGACATCGGGCGCCACCGCCGCGATTAACCTCGTCGCTTATGGTTTTGCGAATGCCACGGTGGGAATCGGTCCAAGCGCTGCGCAGCGATTTGCGCTGCAACCAGGTGACGAAATTGTGGTGAGCGAAGCCGAACACCACGCTAACCTCATCCCGTGGCAGCAACTCGCGGCGCGAACCGGGGCGGTGCTGCGCTGGTTCGGGGTCGATGAGCAGGGACGAGTTCGGGTTGACGAGTCAGCCACAGTCATCACGGACCGCACTCGTATCGTGGCGATCACGCATGTGTCGAATGTGACTGGAGCGATCACCGATCTGGCTCCCGTGGTGGCTCGGGCTCATGAGGTCGGTGCCTATGTGGTTCTCGATGCCTGCCAGTCGGTGCCGCACCTGCCGGTCAATTTCCGCGACCTAGATGTGGACTTCGCAGCCTTTTCCGCGCACAAGATGTTCGGTCCCACCGGTATTGGCGCCCTGTATGGGAAACGTGATCTGCTCGCTGACCTGCCCCCGGTGACAACGGGCGGCTCCATGGTCGAGGTAGTGACCATGACCGAGGCGACGTTCGCGCCGCCGCCAGGACGCTTTGAGGCCGGAACCCAGCCGGTAGCGCAGGCCATCGCCTTCGGTGTGGCTGCGCAGTACCTGAGCGAATTGGGCATGGCGAAAGTGGCCGCTCATGAAGCCGAACTCACGGCGACGCTGCTGAGTGCGGTTGCCATTGAAGGAGTGCGGGTTATCGGCCCGACTGACCCGCAGGACCGTATCGCGGTAGTGTCGTTTGTAGTGGATGGAGTCCATGCGCACGACGTGGGTCAGGTGCTTGATGACGCTGGCGTCGCGGTGCGTGTCGGACATCACTGTGCTCAGCCACTGCATCGCCGATTCGGTGTGGCAGCGACGGCCCGGGTATCAGCTTCGCTCTACACGAACGAGCACGATGTGGAATGCTTTGCCACTGCGCTGAGCACCGTTCGTGACTTCTTCAAAGTGGGTGAAGCATATGGCTGATCTACAGGATCTTTACCGACAGATCATCTTGGACCACGCTCGTAACCCCCAGGGGCGAGGGCTTATCGGTTCGTTGCAGGACGGTGGGGTAGCGCAGTCCCATCAGGTCAACCCGACCTGCGGTGACGAGATCACGTTACGAGCCCATGTGATGCGTGATCGATCAGGAGACGTTCGGATCCTCGATGTGAGTTGGGAAGGACAGGGTTGTTCCATTTCCCAGGCGTCCAGTTCTGTGATGACTGAACTTGTCATTGGACAGACATTGACGCAGGTCGAGGATTTGGCGGCTGCTTTCCGCAGCTTGATGGATACCCGCGGCAGTACGGTCGATCCGCAGGTTGAAGAGCAGCTTGGTGATGCGGCGGCATTTGCCGGCGTGTCCAAGTTCCCTGCCCGAGTCAAATGTGCCCTACTTGCGTGGATCGCCTTGCGTGATGCACTGTTGAAAGCCACCCCAGTTGAAGGAGAACGACATGGCTGAGTCATCCACCCCCAAGGCATCACTGGTCGATGTGGAAGAAGCGCTCAAGGATGTCATCGACCCTGAGCTGGGTATCAACATCGTCGACCTTGGTCTGCTCTACGGGCTAGACGTCACAGACGAGAACACCGCACTGATCGATATGACGCTGACATCGGCGGCCTGCCCGCTGACCGACGTGATTGAAGATCAGGCGCGTTCCGCATTGGCGGATGTTGTCGATGACATGCAGATCAACTGGGTATGGATGCCGCCGTGGGGCCCGGAGAAGATCACCCCCGACGGCCGCGACCAACTGCGTGCCCTGGGGTTCAACGTCTGAGACGAGTGCGTCCGCGATTACTCCCATGCCTAGGGCAACTGAATCGCGTCGCGAGGCCGTCACGGTTTCGGCAGCTCAGTCTAGGGCGGAGTGATCCCGCGTCTCGTCAAGCACCCCGCGCGCGGCGAGCGCTTCGCCGACGGTATGAGCATGCGCCACAGTACGGATCGCCATAGGCGTCAGCAAGGCGCGTGGATCGCGGGTCATGCCTCGTGCGGCGGCGGCGTCGCGCGCGTCGGCGGTGACTTCCGCCAATGCCGGTATGGTGCGCAACACCATCGCGAAGCCTAGCGCCATCTTGTTGGAAAGACGTCCCGAGCGGTCAAGGGGACACAGTCCACGTTGCATGGCGTCGAAGATGTCATCGGTGCGGGTGGTGATCGTCACCAGCCAGGCCAACGTGATGGCAGCCGTTAAATCAAGCACCATTTCCACCGCATAACCCACACCGGCACGCCATACGACGAACGCGCCGAGCAGTGAGAGAAACAACATGGTTCGCAGCACTTGGCTGACAAGTTGCCGGAGCGGCACTGTAGCCGTCACCGCAATGATGGCGACAGCGGCAAGGGTCACAGCCCCGAACTGCCACCCTCGAAGCATGGCAATCAACACTGTCACCACGAACACCGTAGCCATCTTGACGCCCGCAGGTGACCGATGTAACCAACTATTCGCAGGCAAATAGGTGCTCAGTGTCCAGAGGAAACGATGGGAACGCCAAGTCGGTTTGTTCTTGGGTCGAGAACTCATGACCGAGATCCATGCTTAGCGGAAATGAGTTCTCGATAGTCGGTGACCGCATCCGAGCCGGTGCCATCGGCAACGAGGTTTGCCTCGTCCAAAACCACACCACGCTCAAATTGAGTCGCAAAATCGAGGTCGTGAGTGACGACGACGAGCTGGGTATCCAGGGTCAACAGTTCTTCGATCAGACGTTCGCGCCAATACAAGTCGAGACGAGTCGTTGGCTCGTCGCAGACCAGCGCTTTCGGCTCTAGCGCGAGCATAGTTGCGAGTGCCAGCAGTTGGGTTTGTCCGCCAGAGAGCGTGTGAACGGGCTGAAAGGCCTGATCGGCTAGCCCGAACCTGTCGAGAATCTCAAGGGCGCGGCCAGTTCGATCCGCCCGTTTGACGCCGACGCGGCGCAACGATATCGCCACATCCTCAACCGGAGTGGGCATGATGACCTGTGCGGTCGCGTCAGCGAAAAGAAACCCCACTTGAGAACGCACTTCGCTGCTAGCAACGCGAGTATCAGAACCGTTCACCTTGACCTGCCCGGTCGATGGCAGCGTCAAGGCGTTGATCAGGCGTGCCATCGTCGATTTTCCGGAACCGTTCGCGCCGAGAACCGCCACTCGTTGTTCGGGGAACGTCGCGGTGACCGATCGCAGGATTGTTTGCGATCTGGAAGTTCGGTCAGCTGTCGCGGTTGGTACGACAACCGACACGTCAAGAAACTCGATCAACGCAAACCTAACGGCGAGAGATCAACGGGAACGCACGTAACACTGCTAAGGCTATCGCGGCAGCAGCCGCAGCTTTGATGGCGTCAAAAGGAACGAATGCCCAGTTTGCCAACCAGGCATCGAGCAGGTTGCCGTCAAATGCGCGAATAGCCATCACGGGGATACCGCCCGCGTAAATCGCCAAGGAGCCTGCGGCAGCAGCCAGCGCTGCGTGAAGCGTACGCAACCGCAGATTCCGGCGTACCGCCCAGGCGAGCCAAGCTCCGGCCACTAGGGCGCCGATGGGGTAGGCAAGAAGGTATCCGGCACTGGGGCCGGCAAGTACCGCAATACCTGCTTTGCCACCGGCGAAGATCGGCACACCCGCCAGCCCGACTGCGATGTAGAGCACCGCTGCTGTTGCTCCGCGCCATGGACCGAGGATCAAACCTGCCAGGAGAACACCGAAGGTTGCCAGAGTGATCGGAACGCCGCCCGGACCGATTGGTGCTGCAAGAATTGAACACAGTGCGATAAAGGCCGCAAGAGTCGTGATGAGTGCGAAGTTAGTGGCGCGGATCGTCGCGGGAGAACGATGATCGGCGACTAGCGGTTCATCGATGTTGGATTCACCGGTGACATTTTCCGACTGGTCGTCGCGGACCGTACGAGGCGTTGACATGAGCGTGAGTGACCTTTCGTGGAAATCAACTACTGTCGCCACCTTACTGACCGATAGACTGGGCGACGTTTGTGTCAAGATCACAAATTGGAACCATCTGGCTGAAGGAATCATCCACTTTGATCACCGCAAGTGAAGTTGAACTAAGAATTGGCGCCCGTGAGTTGTTGCAGCGTACAACTTTTCAAGTGGCTGCAGGTGATCGAATCGGCCTAGTGGGACGCAACGGTGCGGGCAAGACGACGCTGACGAAAACGCTGGCGGGGGAAACACAGCCCAGTGCTGGCGTCATTTCACGGCGCGGTGAAGTCGGTTACCTGCCACAAGACTCCCGCACGGGCGACGTTGAGATGACTGCGTTGAACCGCATCCTATCGGCGCGCGGTCTCGACGTCATTGTTCGCAAGATGCGTGAGGCTGAAAAGGACATGGCCAGCGATGACGCGCGCACTCACGAACAGGCGATGGAACGCTATCCAAAGTTGGAGGCTCGTTTTCTTGCGGCCGGCGGTTACGCGGCCGAAGCCGAGGCCCAACGCATCGCAGCAAATCTAGGGTTGCCAGAACGCGTGCTGGGCCAGCAGATGAAGACCTTGTCCGGTGGTCAGCGGCGTCGTGTTGATTTAGCACGGATCTTGTTCGCGGGTTCCGACACTTTGCTTCTGGACGAGCCCACCAACCACCTCGATCACGACTCGATCGTCTGGCTGCGTGACTACCTCAAGACGTATTCGGGTGGGCTGATCGTGATCAGTCACGACGTGGAACTGTTGCGGGCTGTCACCAACAAGGTGTTCCACCTCGATGCGAACCGTAGCGAGCTCGATCAGTACAACGTCGGCTGGAACGCCTACCTGAAGCAGCGGGAGTTGGATGAGCGCAGACGGCGCCGAGAGCGCGCCAACGCTGAAAAGAAGGCCGCGGCTCTGACTGCGCAAGCCGAGAAGATGCGGGCGAAGGCGAGCAAGGCAGTTGCTGCGCAGAATATGCTGCGGCGTGCCGAGAAACTGCGCGACGGCGTGGAGGGGGAGCGCGCGCAGGACAAGGTCGCGAAACTGCGGTTTCCTACGCCCGCTGCGTGCGGCAAGACTCCGCTTACGGCCGAGCACTTATCGAAGTCCTATGGGTCCATGGAAGTGTTTGCCGGTGTGGACCTCGCTATCGACCGAGGCTCACGTGTGGTGGTGCTGGGACTGAACGGTGCCGGCAAGACCACGTTGTTGCGAATCCTTGCCGGAGTCGAAGATCCCGATACGGGCGGTGTAGTTCCAGGACATGGTCTCAAGATCGGCTATTACGCGCAGGAGCACGAGACTCTCGACATGCAGGTGACCGTGGTGGAGAATTTGCGCCACGCCGCACCTGATCTGACTGACACTCAGGTACGCAGCGTGCTGGGTTCATTCCTGTTCAGTGGCGATGATGCCGATAAGCCGACGCATGTACTTTCCGGTGGGGAGAAGACACGGTTGGCTTTGGCGACGTTGGTGGTCTCGGCTGCGAATGTATTGCTTCTGGACGAGCCCACCAACAACCTTGATCCTGCCTCGCGCGCAGAAATCCTCGGTGCGCTGCAGTCGTACGAAGGTGCGGTGGTGATGGTTACCCACGATGTCGGTGCGGTCGATGCTCTGACACCTGAGCGCGTCTTGCTTCTGCCTGACGGTGACGAAGACCTCTGGTCGGAGGACTACCGTGAACTGGTTGCTTTGGCCTGATTTCTCGCTTACGGGAGCTGTATTTCGTTTCGGTGCGACCGGGAGCCACCACCGCGGCATGAAACTCGGTGGTGTGGTCGACGTCAAAAGGCCCGGCACGAGACGCACCGGGCCAAAAAGAAACGCCCCCGCACTAAGCGGGGGCGCGTTCACGCCAGTGTCAGGGCTGGCAACGATGAAGGCGGGTTAGGCCGCCGAGCCGTATTTCTGACGCTGATTCGCGATCGTGCGTGTGGTGATGGTCTCCCCATCTGGAACTACTGAATCGGAAGGCAATCGGACGCCGGCTTCGATGACCGCATTCGCGCCGAGTTTGCTGCCACGCCCGATGAGCGCCCCGTGTCCGACGTTTGCGCCAGGGCCGACGTGGACGTTATTGCCAACGATTGCGCCAGATCCGATCACGGCCTGTTCGTCAATCCAACTACCGTTGCCGACTCGTGCTTGCGCGGCAACGCGGGCGCCGCGCTCAACGTAGGCTCCGGGGCCAATCCATGCGTTGGATTCCACGGAAGCACGCGGGGCGACGAATCCGTCGCCATGTGTGTGGCGGACATAGCGCAGTACGCGGCCGTCGTCGGTTTCAAATTCTTCTCGCATTGAACGCCGAGGCATGTCATCTCCTTGATCGGCTGTTATCGGTCGTTACCGCCTGCGGATCTATCGCGGGCTAGTGGCACCGAAAATCAGATGTCTATCTGTTGAGTTGCAACGCAGTGTAAGGGGTGAAGATTCCCGAATCCTGTAATTGTGGCCAAAGTCACAGTTCGTCTCAGTAGTCGGACCGGGCGGTTCTGAGTTCGCCTGCGCCGCTGTCCTTTGACATCGCCGCAAGTTTGCCTATACAGCCAGGAAAAGATCCACGTCTTGCAGCAGAATACGGGTGCCTAGATCCTGGTTCCAGACCACGGTGATACCCCGTTTGTTGAACACCGGGAAAACCTCGTTGTGCATCAATTCGGTGACAATGCGGTCGTAGGTGCTGTCCTTCTCAGTGTCACTGAGTCTGTTCCACTCGCCCTCGGTGAGGAACTCGCTCAAGAAAGCGCCGTATCCGATATAGGTCTGCCGCTCATGCGGGATCCACTCGGCATCTTGGGCGTGGTAGTAGACATAGCCGCGCCATTGCCGCGAATCATCGCGCTCATCACCGATCTCTGCTGTCGCGCAAGTGCCACAGCAGGCAAAATTCTCGCGCGCAAGCACGCCGATGGTTTCCAGTTCCGCGAATGCTGCACTTAAGGCTGACGGTGGCGGTCCGCCCAGAGCTTCTTGCTGCTCTCGTCGCAAGGCGACCATTTCGGTGAAGAAACGTTCGACGTCAGCAGCGGAGACGTTAGCGGCCGTGAACTCGTCATTGACTAGATCCAGGTACGTCTCCACATCGCTTTCTCCCGTGAGCAGCATTTCCCAGAGCTGGCTGAGCATGTACTCGCGACTTTCCTCGGGCAGTTGCCAAGTCGCGGGAATCTCAAAACCGAGCGGTTGCGTGTACCAAGGGTGAGCCATCTGGTTATTCTTCCAGTGAGTTCTAATCTGCGCAGCCGGAACGAAACGGACAATAGACTAGCTCGCCCGGCTGAACAGATCTCTGCTCATCGCGCCAGAGCAAACCGCCATCCGGCATGATTGCTTCATGGGACTCTTTTCACGCAAGAAACGAACCGCCCAATCCGCTCCAGTCATGCCCCAGATAACTCCCATCGCAGATTTCTGGCGTTGGTGGACCGAGGCCGGGCACTGGATGGACCCGACTGCTCCTAGCGAGGATAGCGAGCGGCTGACCGAACTCGTCCACGCGATTCATCCGGAGCTGTCGTGGCACTTCGGCCCGGGAGACACGGCGGAGCACCGTCTGACGGTGTCCGCGTCAGGGGTAGCGGAGGTTCGTCCCTACGCTGAGCGTTGGCGTAGATCTGCACCGAAGCCCACTGCGATGTGGGAATTCGCTTCGTCGCAACAAGCGGACCCGAGCGCGCTGCAGAATGTCTTGCAACTCGGTGATGCTCGTCTTGATCTGGCACTGACAAGGTTCGACGTCGAGGTGGCAGAGGCGGAACGACGAGTCCACGTGCATGTTTTTCATCCGGAGTTCGCCCGACTACCTGAAGACGTCTGCACGCAGATCTCGTTCCTGATCACAGATTGGGCATTGGGCGAGGATGACCTAGAGCGCTGGGTCGGCGTGCTGGGGTCCGCGCGGCACGAGCCTCCTGATGCTGTTGACGGCGAAAAACTCAGAGCCACGGTGGCGGAGCTAGCCGACGCGTGTGACCCGGATGGCTGGATGCTGCTGCGAGGGCAGGACGAACACCAGCGGGCCGTGTTCGTCATGGCGAGGTCGGGTGTGCGCTGGATTGATCGCCCCACACTCGACCGGCATCACCTGATCGAGGTGACCTTCGATACGGATCCGGACGGGCAGCCGGCTACCGAAGAGGTCGCGAAGCGGCTTGAGATCTTCGAGGACGAGTTGGTACGAGTCGTGGAACCGGCAGGGCTATTCGTCGCCCGGCAAACCTGTGCGGGGATCAGGTCATTTCACGTCTACACCGACGGCGAGGATCAGAATGCTGACGACCAGGTCACACGCTTCACATCAGCTCACGGTGTCCGTCACGAAGCCACACCTGATCCTGGTTGGACTGCGGTGCGTGCGTTCATCGGCTGATCTTGCCAACCGGATTTCGCATGTGACCGCATGAGCGGCTACGATAATGCAGCGGCAGATAATGCCGACTGCCCAGGGCGATTGGCGCAGTGGTAGCGCGCTTCGTTCACACCGAAGAGGTCACTGGTTCGAACCCAGTATCGCCCACCAAGAGTTCGTCATATTCAAACCGGCGACGCTTCCGGTCTGGCTCGCCTGGGTTCCGCCCCACACGACCTGCGCTTTAGTTTGCCTCTTCGTGGTCTTCTAGAACTGGTCGAACTAGGAGCGAATCAGCCCGCCCAGCGCGTCGTCATGTGTTCTTCAGTATCTGGACGATGCCTTCTCGGTAGTTTGTGATGCGGAAGTCGGGAAATCGCGTGGCGAACTTCGAGGAGTCGAAGATGTTGTCCTGGTAGGTGAGACGATCCGGGTCGCCCGGCAGATGCCAGGTCTGACCGTAGGCGTCAGGGGTATTGCCTACGAGCGCCATCGCCCGGCTGGCGTCCGGGGTCCAGATCAGGCTGCGCCGGGTGCGGGAGTTCAGCGGCACCATCGGCCGCTTGCCATGCCTGATGCGGTCGAAGACAGCCGAGTTGGTCAGGCTCTGAGTCTTGCCGGGGCCGTAGAACTCGGGGGCGCGGCAGATCACCGCTTCGATCGTGCCCGTCTCCATCTCGTCTAAGAGCATCGTCGCGATTTGCGCCCGCACGGTGGCCTTGCGCCCGACTGGCTCGAACACGGTTTCCTCGGTCTGGGGCGTCGAGGTTCGCGGATACATGTAGGTGTTGTCGAAGAACACCAGCCTGCTGTCGTGCTTCTTGCACGCGGCGATCGTGTTCGTCATCATGGTCGGGAACCGTTGCTCCCACATATCGGAATCCATGGGCAGGCCCACTGTGAGGTAGACGATGTCGCTGCCCGCTACTGCCGCATCGGTGGCCGCAGCATCCATGAGGTCGGCGGAGATGAGCTGGTCGGTGTCGTGGACCTCGCGGGGGTTCCTGCTGACCAGGCGGATGTCCTGGGTGAATCTGCGATGTAGTTCGCGGGTGAGTTCCTCGGCGGTCAGAGCAGCGTGGCGACCCTGGTGGCGGTCTCCTTGGCGGAGCCAGGGTTCTGTCCGGTGACGAGCTTGTCGACGCGGGCGAGGACCTCCTCGCGCCAGGAGAACCCGGTGAGATGACGACCATCGACCAGGTAGCGGCCGTCGGAGAGGGTGGTGTCGAGCAGGCCGCAGTAGCCGTGGCAGACTGCGCCGACGATGCCTCCTTTTTCAAAGATTTTGCGGGTGATTCGCTGCAGACCGGCGCTGCCGGGGAAATCGAACATCACGGCGTGACCGCCGGTGAAATAGATCGCGTCGTAGTCGTCTGAGTCGATCTGCTCAGGGCTGGCCGTGTTCTCGAGCAACGCCATGAGGGAAGGGTCGTTGTGCCATGCTTTCGCGGACTTGTCGTAGCTGGGGAACTTCAACGACCGCGGCTCCAGCGGCGACTTCCCACCGACTGGGCGCACGATGGTCTGCTCGAGACCATGTTCAGCGAAGATGTCGTAGGCGTGGATCAACTCTGACAGCCACAGTCCGGTGGGATGCGATGGGTCGGCCTCATAGTGGTCGACGTTGGTGACGACGAGCAGGATGCGCTTACTCATAGGGATTCTCGATTCTGGGCTGGTCGATGGGTTGGAAGATGGCGGCGAACGTCGAACGAACCCGCTCGTCGGTAACGATCTGGTCGGTGCTGGCAAGCTTGCCGTCGAGGTGGAGGAAGGCCAGTCCGTGAGCAAGCGACCAGCCTGCCGTGGCTAAGACGACCGGATCGGACTGTGGGAAGACCTCGATCATGACGGCTTCGAGATAGTCGTGCAGCGCCCCGGCTGCGCGTACTCTCTCGTCGTCCTGGTCATCGCAGGGATGCCCGAACATGAGCCGGAACAGTGCTGGTCTACGCAGCGCGAACCGCACATATGCAACGGCGAGCTCACCCACCTCAACAGCAGACGATGGGGCGGCCTTGCCTGCCGTGAGCTCGTTCATCAACTCGCGCAGCCCGTGGACGGCCAGCGCGGACTCCAGCGCCTCACGATCGGCGAAGTGCCGATACGGCGCGGCGGTGGACACCCCGGCGCGCCGGGCAACCGCACGCAGTGAGAACGACTCGCCAGATTCGAGCATTTCCAGCGCGGTGAGAACCAGCGTCGCCCGCAGGTCGCCGTGATGGTAGCCGGACCTGGTCGTGTCTGAGCCCATCAGCGGCCCTTCCTTGAAGTAAGCACCGCTTACATCATCGCCGAACAGGTGCCGCAACGCAATGTTCTTCCGGTTGCTACAGGACTGGGGTATCCAATGCGTCGTTGAACAGTTCCATCAGACGGCGCGTCATCGGTCCGACCTCAAGTTCAGTGCCATCGAGACGCCCAACCGGGACGATGCCCCGCAGTGAACTCGTCAAAAACAATGACACGTCACCCGATTTTGCCGCATCCAGGTATTGTGCCGAGACAGGTTGTTCCGCGATCTTGATACCCCAGCCTGCGCTGGTTTCAACGAGTGCCGCACGTGCGATCCCGGCCAGGCACCCTGACGACAGCGGCGGTGTGAGTACCCGACCATCACTTTCGATAAAAAGGTTCGTTGTGGTGCCCTCGCACAGGTCACCGTTTGGAGCAAACCAGATTCCCTCGATTGCACCGCGTTGCACGGCATAACGCATCGCGGCGACATTTTCCGCCTGAGACGTCGTTTTCATACCGGTGATAGGGGAGTGCGGATTACGCCGCCACGGCAGCGTCACCGCAGAGATGGGGGCGTAGTCCGGGAAATAGGGAACCGCCGACAACATCGTGTCTGCTGGTGTCTTACCGCGAACGAGGCCGAGGCCGTCGGTACCCGCTGTGACCGTGATGCGCACACGTGCGTACCGGGTGACAACTGGTGGCGAGGGCAACGCCGCGAGCACCTGACTGATCGCGAGGGAGAACTCGTCATCGGAATACCGTGAATCGATGCCCAAACGGTCGCAGGAGGACCGTAACCGCGCCAGATGTCTATTGAGACGCAGCGGTGCACCGTCACGGGCGAGCAGTGTCTCGAAAATCCCATCGCCGAGCAACAGTCCACGATTATCAACAGGCACACGGATATCGCTAACGTGTACCAACTCGCCATTACGCCACATGATCAGATCTGGATTCATCGACCGGTCGTCTCTGAATCTCTTGATGGGTTCCCAAGCGCATCCGGCTGGCTGGAAGCTAGCCCTACCAACCTACGAGCCTTGAGCTGAGTTTCCTCCCACTCTGTTTCAGCATCGGATTCCCAGGTGATTCCGGCGCCCGTGCCGAACCGCAGCCACCCTTGGCCGTCCTTATCACGCTGCCACCAGAACGTCCTGATCCCCACCGCCAGTTCGGCGGTGTTGCTATCGCCGTCGATCCATCCGATTGCCCCGCAATAGGGCCCGCGCTGACTCGGTTCGAGTGCACTGATGATGCTGAGTGCGGATTCCTTTGGCGCCCCCGAGACTGACCCCGGGGGGAATGTGGTCGCGAAAATCGCCTTCCAGTCGACGTCACCGTCACCAGTAAGCAGTTTGCCTCGCACCGTCGAGACCAGATGCACCAACCCCGGGTGGTGTTCCACCGCCAGAAGCGGATCAACCGTGATGGATCCGGGTTCGCAGACTCGTTGTAGATCATTGCGCACCAGATCAGTGATCATGATGTTCTCGGCACGATCCTTCTCGAGCAGTTCTGCTGCTGTTGGTGCCGTGCCTTTGATCGGTGAGGAGGCAATCGAGCCGTCGGATTTCACACGCACATACAGTTCGGGGGAGGCCGTGACTACCCAGATCGGCTCGATCGGGTCGTGGTGGTCGTCGATGAGGCCTTCCGGGACGTGAATAAACCCGCCGTAGGGTGCCGGATTGCCCTGATCGAGCCGTTGCCATAGGTATTCGGCTTTGGGCTCTGTGGCGATGTCGCCTCGTGCCGCCTGTTGCGCTGGGTCGAGCGGTGCTTGAAGCACCCGACAGATGTTCGCCTGGTACACCTGACCCTCGTGAACGTGGTGGCGCACCGTGTTCACTGCGGCGCAGTATTCGTCTTTGGTCATGGACGAGTGCCAAGAAGCGTGATCGGGACCGTGCCATGGACCTTGCCGAGATGGTTCGACGGCAGTGAGGTCCTGTGCAGCGTCGGTGGCAGGAGTAATTGTCGACGATTTCGCTTGGATGTGGTCGGTGAAGCGCCAGGCGGTGACCTTGCCCTCGAAGGTGGCGACCAGCAGCCATATACCCTCATTCAACCGCTCGGGCTGCGCGACGACGTCGATCGATTCGACGGCATTTATCCAGACTTGGTCGCCGAAGCGTGCATGACCACGGAAAATCGCGACCGAGTCCGGGCTGAGATTCACAGCAGTTTTGCGCACAAACACACCGTACCGGTTCAGATGCTGGTGGGCGGTTTGGTCTCAGTTGGACTTCTGGCCGAACTATCCGCTATTGTCTTCTACGGCACCGGGAAGGCCCACAAGGACTGACCGGCGGTCATGCGGACGTGGCTCAGTTGGTAGAGCATCACCTTGCCAAGGTGAGGGTCGCGGGTTCGAGTCCCGTCGTCCGCTCGGTGGTTTTTGTCGAAGTGGTACCGGCAATCACGGTGGGTTGGCCGAGAGGCGAGGCAGCGGCCTGCAAAGCCGTATACACGGGTTCGAATCCCGTACCCACCTCGCAACAAGCAGTACAAGGGCGATTGGCGCAGCGGGAGCGCGCTTCCCTGACACGGAAGAGGTCACTGGTTCGATCCCAGTATCGCCCACCAGCACATCGAGAGCACCTGGCTGATAGAGCCGGGTGCTTTTTCGTTAACCGCATCCGCATCCAACAACGGCGACTGTCTCAAAGTGACGCAGATCGCTGCCGGAATAGTTAGCCGGAGAGTAGTGTTGTAACGCAAGAACGGCAACCGAGCTGTCTTCGCCACACAGCGGGGCACTGGCTTAGCACCCGGAGCAATCAATCCGGGAGGAATACGGAGCGAGCATGACTGAGACTACCGACATCGCAACGCACGGCGTGATTCTGACGGACACAGCCGCAGGCAAGATCCGTGCACTTCTTGAGCAAGAGGGACGCGATGACCTCCGGTTGCGCCTGGCGGTACAGCCCGGTGGTTGTTCTGGCCTGATCTACCAGTTGTACTTCGACGAGCGACTCCTCGACGGGGACGCACTCAAGGACTATGACGGTGTCGAGGTCGTGGTGGACAAGATGAGCGTTCCGTACCTTGAGGGTGCCACTGTCGACTTCGCGGACACGATCGAGCGTCAGGGCTTCACGATTGACAACCCGAATGCTGGCGAGAGTTGCGCCTGCGGCGGATCCTTCGGCTGATAGCACCACTGCAAACTTCACGCCCTGTTGAGTTGCTGACTGGCATCGTCCGGTCCGCAGCCCAACAGGGCGTTTTTGCGTTGCCTAGTCGTTAACGACCTCATCTAGTGCTGTCTCGAGTGCCGTGCCCAATCCGGCGATGTCCTCCGCGGTGCTTTGATGATCCAATGTGATCCGAAGGTGCCCATCGAAATCGACGCCCATGGCCCGCAGCACATGGTTCGGCTCGATTGTGCTGGAACTGCACGCAGACCCTGTGCCGACGGCATACCCCCGCCTGCCGAGCGCTCTTGCCAGTGCTTCTCCGTCGCAACCGTGGATCGCCAACGACACGATGTGGGGGAGCCGCTGCGCATCGTTCCCCAAAACGGTGATCTGTTTTCTGGGAGCCAACTCACGGCGCAACTGATCGGTGAGATCTCGTTGTCGGGCATGTTCCGCCTCGGCATTGCTGATCGCGTCTTCTAGTGCAACCGCGGCAGTAAAAGCCCACACCGGCGAAATGCCGCCTGGGAACCAAGCATCTTGATCCTGCGGCCAGGTCGGGCGCAATCGCAGGCGTGGACCGGCGACCAGGAAGCCTAAGGGAAAACCGCAGCCCCATTCCCCAGCATCAAGGACGAGCGCATCCCAACGCTCCGGTAACGGCGTGCGAGTCAGTGCTACAGATCCATCAAGCAGCACCGGCACGCCTGCTTCCGCAGCAGTGGTCAGAACCGGGTCAATAGGCTGGATGGTTCCGATCTCCACGTTTGCCACCTCGGCTGCGACGAGCGCTACTTTGTCGTGCGCGGCAAAGATCTGGCAGAACTCGTCTACGTCCAAACGCCCCGAACTGTCAGCACTGACCAAGGAGGGCGTGCCACAGTGTTCCAGGGCGTGCAGGACGCTGGTGCGAGCTATCGCACTGCCGATGAACGTGTCGCCGGCAGCACGGTGCCGCGCCGCCGCCATTCCCTGCACGGCGAGGTCGATGGCTTGCGTCAATGAAGATGTCACGATGACATCCTGGGTACGAGCGCCTACATACTTGGCGACAACCTCGCGCGCCGCATCCAGGCCGCCTGCTGATCTGCGTCCAAACTCATGATCATGATGTGGGTCCGCCCAGAAACTCTGCACGGCCCGGCCGAGTCCGGTCAGTGCCGCGGTACGAGGGCGGGCTGCTGATGTTGCATCGAGGTAGTACACAACAATGACCGTATCGTGCCCAGTGGGTCCGTTCACCATTGAATCTTCGTGACAGTGCATGCGCATGTGTAGTGAAGGTGTCGGATTCGTCCGTTCCTGTCGTGATTAGGGCCGATATCGACGTGTGTGGTGCGCAAGGTGAGGCCTAAGTCGCGATAGGCTCTGTAGTAATGAGGACGAAGGTCCCGTCTCGTGTGTCTTGTCGACACGGGGCGACCAGAGAGTGAAAGGCCCTCCCTTGCACGCGCACACAGCTTCCCCTAGGCGGTGGCGTAGGCTGATCGTCGGCATGATTGCCGCGGTTGGCCTGCTCGTTATATCCGGCTGCTCTGCTGCCGAACAACGCGGCTACCTACCCGGCTATGAAGATGGACAGGCAACCAACCAGACGGAGCGAATCACCAACCTGTGGGTGGGCTCATGGATCGCCGCGCTGACTGTCGGCATCATCGTCTGGGGTCTGACGATCTACGTCATCGTGGCGTATCGCAAGCGCAAGGGCGACAACAAGTTGCCCGTTCAGACGCGCTACCATGTTCCGCTGGAGATCATGTACGTCATTGTGCCGCTGATCATGATCGGTGGACTGTACTACTTCACCGTTCGCGACCAAGCGGAGATCCGCGATGTTTCAGCCATTCCCGATGTGACCGTTGAGGTCATCGGCAAGCAATGGAGCTGGGACTTCAACTATCTGTCTGACTCGCAAGGCCCCGCTGCAATGAACGCCGACGAGGTAGTCACGGGCGACTTCTACGTGTCTGGTCTGCAGGTCGATAATGTCGGTGCACTGGATCAGCCGTTGCGTGACGCTGCGGGCGATGTCGTGCCCGGCACCGATGAAACCTTGCCGACCTTGGTCCTGCCTGTGGACAAGACGGTCCAGTTCAACATCTACTCGCGTGACGTCATTCACTCCTTCTGGATCCCAGCCTTCCTCGACAAGATGGATATGGTTCCGGGACGAGCGAACACCTGGCAGATCACGCCCACTCGCCTGGGCATTTACGCCGGAAAATGTGCCGAGCTCTGCGGTGAGCGACACTCCGGAATGCTCTTCAACGTTGAGGTCGTCACCGCCGAAGAATACGAGCGGTGGGCCGAGGAACAGCGTGAGGTCAACAGCGGGCGTCTCGGACTGGACCTGAACCGACTGCAAGACGGCGGCAAGAAAGCAGCAACGGAGGCGCATTCATGAGCACGGTAAGTATGGATACGGTTCCTGGTCTCGCCCCTGGTAAGGCAAATCGCGGTCGAACAGTCATCAAGTGGATCACTTCCACTGACCACAAGACCATCGGGTACATGTACCTGATCACCTCGTTCATCTTCTTCTGCATCGGCGGCGTGATGGCGCTGGTGATTCGTGCGGAGTTATTCGAACCCGGTCTGCAGTTCGTGCAAAGCGCGGAACAGTACAACCAGCTGTTCACCATGCACGGCACGATCATGCTGCTGCTCTTTGCGACACCGCTGTTCGCAGGCTTCGCCAACGTGCTGGTGCCATTGCAGATCGGCGCACCGGATGTCGCCTTCCCTCGGCTGAACATGTTCGCCTACTGGCTCTACCTGTTCGGCGGTCTGATCGCGGTGGCAGGCTTCTTCACCCGTGACGGTGCCGCCTCATTCGGCTGGTTCGCCTATGCGCCGCTATCAAGTTCAACGTTCAGCCCGGGTCTCGGCGGAGACCTCTGGGTGATGGGACTGGCGCTGGGTGGCTTCGGAACGATTCTGGGTGCGGTGAATTTCATCACCACCATCCTGACGATGCGTGCCCCGGGTATGACGATGTTCCGGATGCCGATCTTCACCTGGAACTCGCTGATCACGTCCATGCTGATTCTGATGGCATTCCCGCCGCTGGCTGCCGCACTCTTCGCCTTGGGTGCTGACCGCATCCTTGATGCGCAGGTGTTCAACCCAGAAAACGGCGGAGCTATTCTCTGGCAACACTTGTTCTGGTTCTTCGGACACCCCGAGGTTTACATTATCGCGCTGCCGTTCTTCGGTATCGTCTCCGAGATCTTCCCAGTCTTTAGCCGCAAGCCAGTCTTTGGTTACAAGGGTTTGGTGTACGCGACGATAGCGATTGCGGCACTGTCAGTGACGGTGTGGGCGCACCACATGTACGTCACCGGAGCGGTGCTGCTGCCGTTCTTCGCCTTCATGACGATGCTTATTGCGGTGCCGACCGGAGTGAAGTTCTTCAACTGGATTGGCACTATGTGGCGCGGAAAACTCAGTTTCCAAACACCGATGGTGTGGTCGCTCGGCTTCTTGGTGACCTTCCTCTTCGGTGGTCTGACCGGTGTCATCCTGTCCACCCCGGTACTGGACTTCCACGTCTCCGACTCGTACTTTGTGGTCGCTCACTTCCACTACGTGATCTTCGGTACCGTGACGTTCGCCATGTTCGCAGGGTTCTACTTCTGGTGGCCGAAGTTCACCGGCCGCATGATGAACGAGAAACTCGGCCATCTGCACTTCTGGCTGACCTTCATCGGCTTTCACCTCACGTTCCTGATCCAGCACTGGCTCGGCGTGATCGGAATGCCGCGTCGTTACGCGGACTATCTGCAATCTGACGGCTTCACACTGCTGAACCAGATCTCAACGGTGGGATCGATCATCCTGGCGATCTCGGTGCTGCCGTTCTTGTGGAATGTGTACATCACCTGGCGCAAGGCGCCTTTGGTCGGTGTAGACGATCCCTGGGGCTTTGGCGCCTCACTTGAATGGGCTACGACCTGCCCACCGCCGCGTCATAACTTCCACGCTCTACCACGGATCCGCTCCGAGCGCCCCGCACTGGACGCACACTATCCGAAGTTGTCTGCGCTCGACGTGCAGACATTGCATGAGAGTCCATTGGCTCATGTCGTGGGTCAAGCGGACTTGCGAGGTCGGGAAGAATCCGCCCCTGACATTGGGCTCGACAGTGAAAACCCGGAGGAACAACGATGAAGACTGAAAGTCGGCTCTTTTCTTGGACGGGATACTTTTTCCTCCTCGCTACAGCGATCTACGGGTTCTCTACTTATCGATGGGCACCTGAAGGTCTCGAACCGGTCGGAACCGCCGCACTCCTGCTAGTCGCGTTCCTTTCCTTGATGATCGGCGTCTACCTTCGGGTGACTGCTCGTCGTATCGATCCGCGTCCGGAAGACGATCCTCGCGCCAAGATCGAGGACTCACCCGGTGACCAGGGCGCGTTTGCACCATGGTCCTGGTGGCCGCTCGTCTTGGCATCATCCGCGGCATTGTGCTTCCTGGGCGTCGCCGCTGGCTGGTGGTTGTTCGTCATCGGTGTACTGGTCAGTGCAATTGCGCTAGTGGGATGGGTTTTCGAGTTCTCCCGCGGACAGCACAGCCACTGATTCTCCTGAGCGCGGGTCAACTTCGCTCAGAGCGCACAACGTTTGAGGGGAAGCAACCATATGGTTGCTTCCCCTCAAACGTTGTGCTAAAGCGAGGACGTCACGGAACGATCAGACCTGCTGTCTGAGCCTTCGCGCGGTTGAACCGCTCAGCGGCATCGTCCCAGTTGACGATGTTCCACCAAGCCTTGACGTAGTCGGCGCGCACGTTGGCGTAGTCGAGGTAGTACGCGTGCTCCCAGACATCGAGTAGCACGATGGGGGTCAGCCCCAGCGCGATATTGCCCTGCTGATCGTATAGCTGCACGATAACCAGCTTTTGGCCGATGGAGTCCCAAGCCAAAATGGCCCAGCCAGAGCCCTGCACACCGAGTGCAGTCGCAGTGAAGTGCTTCTGGAAGCCCTCAAAGGAGCCGAAGTCGACCCCGATGGCTTCGGCAAGATCACCGGTTGGCTCGCCGCCGCCATTCGGTGACAGATTCGTCCAGAATGCGGAGTGGTTGACGTGACCGCCCAAGTTGAACGCCAGGTTCTTCTCGAGTTGGTTGACCGCATCGAAGTTGTCCTTCTCGCGGGCGTCTGCCAGCTTTTCCAGTGCGGTGTTAGCACCGGCCACGTATGCTGCGTGGTGCTTGGAGTGGTGTAACTCCATGATGCGACCGGAGATGTGCGGCTCCAGTTCGCCATAGTCGTATGCGAGTTCTGGCAATGTGTACACAGCCATTTTTCCATCCTCCTGCGGTTTGTAGTGATCGAGGCGGAGTATCGTGCCATGTGTCACTCGATCGGGTGTCACATGGTTTCCACTCTGCTACATCTTTCGGGGCAATTCCATCCGGATAGCGATCACGGCCACAGTGTGGACTGTTGTAAGGTCCCGCTGTGGCCGTGATCGCGTAAGCCGTGAGAGAAAACGGCCTATCAGAACTTAACTCAGCTGCTGACGCGATTCATCTGAGTCGCCAGCGACCTCGTGGGGTTCGTGGTGGTGCGCAGCCTCGAGTTCGGCCGGCGTGACCGGTTCAATACGATCCTCGTAGAAGAACCGGGACAGTGCTGAACGTCGCTTCGCGGAACGGTACTTCTTATTCTTGGTGCCGTCCTCGTGATAGGGCTGCTCGTCAAGGGGGAGCGGGGCGTGCGCCTCGTAGTTGACACGCAGCCAGCGCTCTTGCTCGTTGAGCGGCTTGTGTACCTCGAAGTACTCACCGGACTCGGTACGGACAATCCGGCCGTGCTCGTGGCCGTGCAGGACCAGTTCTCGATCCTTGCGTTGCAGGCCGAGACAAATTCGCTTGGTCACCCAGAAGGCAAGCACCGGAGCGACGAAGAACGCGATACGGAAGACCCACGTAATCGTATTGATCGACATGTGGAAGTGCGTCGCAATCAAGTCATTCGAACCTGCTAGTACGAGCACCACGAAAGCCGTGATGAAAGCAACACCCAAACCGGTGCGGGTAGGAACGTTACGAGGCCGGTCCAGCACGCTACGTGGTTGCGTGTCTTTCGTGACCCAGGACTCGATAAACGGGTACAGAGCCAAGAACACGAACAGCAAGCCCGGAATAATCGCCGCGGGCACCAAGACGTTGAGGGACAGCGTGTAACCGCCGATGACGTATTCGGTCTGCCCGGGCATAAGTCGCAGCGAACCTTCGAGGAACAGCATGTACCAGTCTGGCTGCGCACCTGCGGACACAGGTGACGGATCATAGGGCCCGTAATTCCAGACGTTGTTAATCGACAGAGTTCCACCCATGAGGGCGAGGACGCCGAAGACGACGAAGAAGAATCCGCCGGCTTTCGCGGTGTACACCGGGAACAGCGGGAAGCCAACAACGTTCTTGTCGGTCCGGCCGCCGCCCGGGTACTGGGTGTGCTTATGCACTACGACGAGGACGAGGTGCACCGCAACCAGCGCCAGGATCAAGGCGGGCACGATCAGCACGTGCACGGTGAAGAGACGCGGAATGATGTCCGAGCCGGGGAACTCGCCGCCGAAGATCATGTACGACATGTACGAACCGATAATCGGAATCGACTTGACGACGCCGTCGGTGATGCGAAGTCCGTTACCGGAGAGCACATCGTCGGGCAGCGAGTAGCCGGAGAAACCAGCTAGCAGTCCCAGAATGAGAAGCAGGAAACCGACGACCCAGTTGATCTCACGTGGCTTGCGGAACGCGCCGGTGAAGAAGATGCGCAGCATGTGCACGACCATGGCGGCAACGAAGATCAGTGCGGCCCAGTGGTGGATCTGGCGCATCAAAAGTCCGCCGCGTACTTCGAACGACAGTCGCAGCGTCGAAGCGAAGGCTTCTGACATCTGGGTACCGTCCATGGTTGCGACCGGTCCGTGATAAGTGGTCAGTCCCATGGAGGGCACGAAGAACATCGTCAGGAAGATGCCGCTAAGGATCAAGACGATGAACGAATACAGGGCGATCTCACCGAGCATGAAGGACCAGTGATCGGGAAAGACCTTGCGAGCGAACTCCTTGACTGCAACGCCAATGCCAGTGCGTTGGTCAAGGTAATCGGCTGCCTTTCCAGCCTTAGTCGTCGGTGCAGATGACTGAGTCTTTGCAGGCGCGGCGGTCACTTGAGACGCTCCCAGAAACTAGGTCCGACAGGTTCGGTGAAGTCGCTTTGCGCGACCAGGTAGCCTTCGGAGTCAACGGTGATCGGAAGTTGCGGCAACGGGCGCTTAGCCGGCCCGAAGACGACCTTTGCACCGTCGGCCATGTCGAAAGTCGACTGGTGACACGGGCACAACAGGTGGTGTGTCTGGCGCTCATACAGCGCAACCGGACAACCCACGTGGGTGCAGACCTTGGAGTAAGCGACGATTCCCTCGTAGGACCAGTCCTTGCGGTCATCTTCTTCTTTGAGTTCACTGGGTTCCATGCGAACCATGAGCACGATCGCTTTGGCTTTCTCGTCAAGCCACGCGTGCGAGCCAGGGCGGACCTCTTCGTCGATATCCTCCGCATAGGGGATGACGTGGTAGGCCGAACCGATGGTGACCTCGGAAGCCTTGATCGGGCGGTTCGTCGGGTCGGTCGCCAGTCGGACTCCGCGGCGCCAGACGGTGTGACGGAACTTACTGATGTTCCAATCGGCGCCGATCTCGCCGATGAGCGGGACTGCGAATGAAAGCGGGAACAGCGCGACTGCCGAGATCGCGGCACCCTTGAGAACGCCACGGCGAGCAACACCTGCGTCAGCCACGCCGTCTTGAAGTTTCTGGATGGCCTCAGCGCGTGCCTCTGGCGAGCTTTCAACGGAGTGTCGCTCTTCGACGACCTCGTGGTCTGACATGAGCGATTTCGCCCAGTGGATGGCACCCAATCCGATACCCAGCAGCGCGAAACCGAGCCCGAGGCCCAAGGTCAGGTTCTGTATCCGTACTCCGGCGATGCTGGTGTCCTGAGGCAGACCGAAGTAGGCCGCCATCATGCCGATCGTGCCCAGGATGGACAGACCGAAGAGCGCGACGACGATGCGTTGCGAACGTTTAGCAGCCTTCGGGTCGGTGTCGCCGAGTCGCAGCTTGTGTTCGGGAACGCCGGGGTCGCTGAACTGCTCGCTGGTCACGACCTCAGCGTCGGAACTCGTTGATACGAGGTTTGAGTCACTCACGACGACTTTGCTCCAATCCACACTGCTGCGCCAATGAGGACGCCAATTCCGAGAATCCATGCCCACAGGCCTTCACTGACCGGTCCGAGGGAACCGAGGTTTTCACCACCGGGCGTTCCGTCACGCTGAGCGACGACATACGCGATCACGTCCCGCTTTTCTTCGGGGGTGATGTTGGATTCGTTGAACACCGGCATGGATTGCGGTCCGGTGATCATCGCCTCGTAGATCTGAGTGGGAGTGGTGTTCCACAGTGCAGGAGCGTATTTGCCCTCAGAGAGCGCGCCACCCGCACCTACGGCGTTGTGGCACATGGCGCAGTTGGTACTGAAAAGTGCAGCTCCACGTGCTGGGTCACCCAGTGTGGGGTCTACAGCCTCGGCAGAGGGAATCTCGGGGCCAGGTGCAAGCGAAGCGATATAGGCAGCCAATTGCATGGTCTGCTTCTCGTCGAACTGAACCGGCTTGACCGGAGCCTGGGGAGCATTGGACTGCATCGGCATACGGCCGGTGCTGACCTGGAAGTGCACTGCGGCGGCACCTACCCCGATGAGGGAGGGTGCATCGTCCTTGCCGACAGCATCAACACCGTGGCAGGTGGCGCAGTTGGCCTGGAACAATGCTGCACCATGCTCAATGTCGTCAGCGGTCGTGACAGCGTCCTCGGCTTGTGCTGAGGACGGTGCAAGTGCAGCGTACACAGCACCGGTGACGAGCAGTGCCAGCATGATCAACACCACTGGGGCGAACCGGTGGTGTCGCCGGGCGGCGAGTGCCTTCACAAGACTTTCCTTCTCTGTCAGGGGAGTTGGGGCGGTTGAGTTTTAGCGCAGGAAGTAGATGACGCCGAACAGCGCAATCCAGACCACGTCGACGAAGTGCCAGTAGTAGGAGACAACGACTGCTGTTGTCGCCTCGTGGTGTCCGAAGTTCTTCGCTGCGAATGAGCGGCCAAGTACGAACAGGAACGCGATCAGACCACCTAGGACGTGAAGTCCGTGGAATCCAGTGGCGAGATAGAAGACCGAGCCGTAAGGAGACGATGAAATGGTCAGGCCGTGCTGTACGAGCTCGGCGTACTCGTACACCTGACCCGCGATGAAGAACGAGCCAAGTACGAAGGTCAGCACGGTCCACTCTTCGAGGCCCCACTTGGAGATCTGCCAGATCGATCCGGTGCGGCGCGGTTGGAATCGCTCGGCGGCGAGCACGCCGAACTGACATGTCACCGATGACAGGACCAGAACGGTAGTGATCACAAGTGCCTGCGGAACATTGAGGTGTTCGGGGCCTTGGCCCCACTCTTCCGCGGGCAGCGTCGCGCGTACGGTGAAGTACATGGCGAACAGGCCTGCGAAGAACATCAATTCGCTGGCAAGCCAAACGATCGTCCCGACGGAAACCGGGTTAGGCCGGTTGACGTGGACGTGCTGTTGAGTGCTGGGGGCTACAGACGCAGTTGACACATAGCCATTATTGCTGATTAGCGGCTGTGCATGGGCCGTTTGACCTAGGAGAGTCGCAGTAAATTGACCAGGATGTCCGGATTCGTGCGGGTTTTGCGGGGTCCTCGTGACGCTTGCGGGTCAACTGTCACGAAATGTATCGGTCATGGCGCACTTCTCCGGTAGATCGTGACAAGATCGTAGACGTACATTCCGACTGACCGCCTGCCGAGAAGTCGGATGGCTCTTTCATCAACTACGAGGAGACTATCGGTGACGTCGACAATGTCTTGGCCCCACATTCTTTCCGCATTGGTAGGCGGGGACGACCTCAGTAGTGACCAGGCACGATGGGCGATGGACTCGGTCATGAACGGCTCTGCGAGCCCGGTGCAACTGGCTGGGTTTCTCGTGGCGCTTCGTGCCAAAGGCGAGACTGTCGACGAACTGACCGGGCTGGCCAACGGCATGCTTGCCAATGCCGTCGAGATCGATATTGATCGGCCTTGCGTAGACATTGTGGGTACCGGAGGAGACCGGGCACACACGGTCAATATTTCGACTATGTCGGCTCTGGTGATTGCGGGTGCGGGACCGCTCGTCGTCAAGCACGGCAATCGTGCTGCCTCATCCTCATCTGGTTCGGCCGACGTGCTGGAGGTCCTGGGAGTCAATTTGAGCCTTGCCGCTGATCGGGTGGAACAGATCGCTGCGGAAGTCGGCATCACGTTCTGCTTCGCGGCAGCGTTCCACCCTTCGATGCGTCACGCCGGTCAGACTCGCAAGGAGCTAGGCATTCCGACCACCTTCAACTTCCTAGGCCCTTTGACCAACCCCGCTCGACCACGCGCGATGGCGTTGGGTGTCGCCGATGAACGTATGGCGCCGCTGATGGCTGGGGTGCTCGCGGAGCGTGGAGTCAGCGCTCTTGTGTTCCGTGGCACCGATGGCCTTGACGAACTGGCCGCGACCGGTCCCGCACAGGTCTGGCACGTCGACAACGGCGACGTGACGTTGTCGATCATTGACCCCGTATCAGATCTCGGCTCGGATCCCATCACCGTTGAAGACCTGCGTGGCGGCTCACCACAGGACAACGCTGCGGTCTTTCGTCAGGTACTCGCCGGACTCGAAGGTCCGGTGAGGCAGACCGTATTGCTCAACGCTGCAGCAGGACTCGTCGCTGACGGGACGCTGCCGGGTACAGGCGCTGCTGACGGGACGCTGCCGGAACGTCTCAAGACCGCGATGGCGCACGCCGCCGAGTCGATTGATTCTGGCCGGGCCAACGGCATGCTTGATCGCTGGATTGCCGCAACACAAAACTCGTAGTCTGCGTGCCTGACTGCTCAGAAAAGCTGCATGAGTTGTTGGTGCGACCGTGATCGCTCCGGTGGGACCAACTCGCCTGCGCGATACAGTGTCGTTTCGGCATCGCCGAGCCACTGGCACAGCAGTAGGAGCTCCTCGGCCGTGGCCAGATTCGGATCTTGCGCGTCGGCTGTCAACTGCAAAGTAGTGATGACTCCATCGATCGCGCTCACTGTCGATACGGCAGCACTGGCCACATGACGACATTGGCGGATGAGGTCGACCTCCCACAGTGAGTCTTGGGCACGGGGACGCACTACCACCGCTTCTTGCTGGGCGAGTAGCATCGCATGGTAGTGGCTTCTGTCTGCCGCCCGCAGCAGTGTTTCAAGCAGATCACGTAACTCAGCGGCCTGCTCGAACTGCTCAGCAGCACTGAACGCAGCCATCTTCTCTAAAAGCTGAGTTGTGACCAACTCGGTGCCTCCGCTGAAAAGATCCCTCAGCGCAGCAACATCGGGGACATGTTTCTGGCCTGGCCGCAGGAGATCACGAATGTTGTCAGCTGTGCGCGCACTAGTGAACGGACCGATACGTGCATGAGCGAAATCAGCCACGAAGTTCCTGCGACGGATGACAGGGGTCGGATCATCGGACAAGGCAAGCCAGTAGGCTCGTGACTGCCGCTTCGAGCGCCGATTATAGGGCGGAGCCAATTCGGAAATAAGCCGGAGCTCGCGCAGTCTGCCTTCGAGTTCAGTCGCGCAGGGCACCGCATCGACATGGTGCGCAAGATCAACCATATGCGAGATGCCGCGACGGGTGTCCTGTCCGGTGAAGTACTGGCGCACCCGGCTCCTGACGTTGCGGGAACGTCCTACATAAAGCGGCGCTCCCGTCGTATCGCGGAATATGTACACGCCCGGACCTGCGGGAAGGCCATCCGCCAGGGTTCGTTTTCGTCGAGTTGAGTCTGGGACCTTGGTGCATGCCGTGGCCAGGTCACTGCGATGGGTGACACCACGGCCGGCGTGGCGTTCCAATAAGCCGTGAAGTACATCGACGGTGGCGCGAGCATCGGCCAAAGCGCGGTGTTCGGGAGTGACAGTTGCGGCAAAGAGCCTCGCGAGGGTCGATAGCTTGTGGTTGGGCGCCTCGTCCTTGCCCACGACGGTCCGTGCCAACTTGACCGTGTCGAGGATCTCGTTGCCCGGCCAGGAATAGGCGGTCTTTTGACAGGCAGCCTTGAGGAAGCCGACGTCGAAGCGCGCGTTATGCGCCACAAGCACCGCTGACCCGAGAAACTCCAGAAATGAGGCGATGGCTTCTCCCAAGCTGGGCTGCCCGACGAGCATCGCATCGTCAATACCTGTCAACCGGGTGATGAAGCCTGGGATCGGATGGTCACAAGCGACAAATGTTTGAAACTCGCCGAGCACTTCACCGCCACGAACCTTGACAGCGCCGATCTCCGTGATCGTATCCGTTGTCGTGGACCCACCGGTCGTTTCCAGGTCCACGACAACGAAGACGGTCTCATGCAGTGGCTCGCCAAGATCATCGAGGCTGCCTTGTACTCCATCGGCGGGCGCCCAGGTCATCGACATAGTGCCCACGTTAGAGCCAGGGTGTGACATCTACGTGTAGATGGCGTCGACCTCGTGTGCGAAATCTTTGAGAACTAGATCACGCTTCACCTTCAGCGAAGGAGTCAGATAGCCGTTTTCGACGGTGAAGTCGCTGCCCAGCACCTGGAACTTTCGGATCGACTCGGCTCGTGACACGGCCCGGTTGGTTCGTGCAATGGCCTGGTCTAGCGATGCCAGCACGTCGGAGTCCGTCATCGCCTCTGCTACGGGCATGTCCTCTTTACCGTGGGTCTTCAACCAGCCTGGCAGAGCATCGGCGTCCAACGTGATCAAAGCGCCCACGAATGGGCGGCCATCGCCGACGACGACACACTGCGAAACCAGCGGGTGCCCACGAAGCCGGTCCTCGAGAACAGCCGGAGCAACGTTCTTCCCGCCAGCGGTGACGATCAGTTCTTTCTTGCGACCGGTGATACGGATGTACCCGTCCTCGTCCAATGAGCCCAGGTCACCGGAGTGGAACCAACCGTCGTCGAAGACCTCGGCGGTCGCCTCGGGGTTGTTGTGATAGCGAGAGAAGACGCTCGGCCCCTTGAGCAGCACCTCGCCGTCATCGGCGATGCGCACGGAGCAGCCGGGGAAGGGCCGACCGACGGTTGCAATCTTGATGTTCTTCGGCAGGTTCACACTGATGGGAGCAGTGGTCTCTGTCAGCCCGTAGCCTTCGAGGACCAGCAATCCCAAACCGCGGTAGAAGTGTCCCAGTCGCTCACCCAGAGCCGCGCCACCAGAAACAGCAAACTTCGCGTTGCCGCCCAGCAATGCTCGTATTTTCTTCAACACGAGCATGTCAGCGACACGATGCTGCAACTTCAGTCCGATGGACGGCCCGCTGGGAGTGCTGAGCGCTCGTGAATAGGCAATCGAGGTCTTGGCTGCCCATCGGAAGATCTTCTGCTTGCCGCCCAGGGAAGCCTTTTGGTCGGCTCCGTTGTAGACCTTCTCAAAGACACGTGGCACTGCCAGCAACCACGTCGGTTTGAAGGCTTCTAGGTCGTCCAGCAAAGTCGAGATATCCGACACGTAGCCAACGACAGAATTGGCAGACGTCCCCAGAACATGGATGAATCTGGCAAATACGTGCGCCATCGGCAAGAAGAGGAGCACTTTGGCTCCCGGCGCGCTGACAATCTCCGGGAACTGAGCCGCGGCGTTCTGCGCCAAAATCGCGAAATTAGCGTGAGTCAGTTCGACACCCTTGGGTCGCCCGGTAGTGCCAGAGGTATAAATGATCGTCGCGAGATCATCGCCATTCGCAAGGCCACGACTGCGCGCGATTTCCTCGTCGGAAATGCCCTGCCCCGCCAGCTTCAGCGCATCAAGGGCGCCTTGATCGAGCACCAAGACGTTCTCGGCGTCAGGCACCGGACCGATTGAACGCGCATCGTTGACGACGCTGAGAAAATCATCGTTTCCAACGAACAGCAGATCGACCTTGGCGTCCCGGCAGATCCATTCGACCTGTTCGTTCGATGAGGTCTCGTACATCGGGACGCTGACAGCGCCAACAGCCCAGATCGCCCAGTCGAGCAGCGCCCAGGAGATCGACGTGTGGGCCATGATTCCCACCCGATCACCTGGCACGACACCACGCGCGATCAGGCCTTTGGCAAGTGCGATAACCTCCCCGTCGAGTTCGCTGCCGGTCAGCGCCATCCAACGGCCCGTAGCCGACTTGAATTCCACGACCGGCTCGTCGGGCGTGCGTGCCACGCGGGCAGCAAGCAGGTCATTGAGGTTGGTGGTGGGCTCTAATTCCACCAACAAAGGGGTGTGGTATTCCGTTAGCATCGCCATTGATTGCTCCTTCGGCCGGTCATGACACTGCACACAAGGTTACGCGAATCGCGCTGCGCGATTACACGCGTGCCCCATCGTCCCACTCGTCCTTAGGCTCGCGTGGCAATCGCCACAGCAATAGGGCGGCGCCGATGAGTGCGATGACAGCACCGGTACCGAGGACGATGCGTGGAATCCAGACGATGAAGAAAATCGAGACGATCAAGACCACGCAGCCAAATACGAGCAGGACCCAGCCCAGGATTCGAGCCGGATCGCCTTGCAGATCCACTTGCGGGTCCGGTGCCACGAACTCGTCGATTTCGTCATGGTCTGACGAGGGCTCCCAATCGCGCGGCCCTGCGGGCGGTGGGAGCTCACCTTGCAGTTTGCGGAATCCCGGAATATCGTCCAGTTCGGCCGCGAGACGACGGAAGGCATCGTCTACATCAAAAGGCTCTAAGTCTTCTGCGGGCGTAGATTGGGTGGGATGAGACGTATCGGAGCTGTCAGGAGTGTCGCTCTGCGAATCATGATCCGGTGTCGGTTCGTCCCGGTCCTCGTGGATATCAGACATATCCCCACTGTAGGGTTACCTGCGGTGGTATACACGCCGCCAACCGTGAGGGAGGCCCGTTGTTTTATTGGCTCATGAAACGGATCATCGCTGGTCCGTTGCTGCGCTTAGCCTTTCGCCCGTGGGTGATTGGTGTTGAAAATATCCCAGAATCAGGTCCGGTCATTATGGCCTCGAACCACCTATCGGTACTGGATTCGTTCATCCTGCCGTTGGTGCTCGACCGCAATATCGTGTTCATCGGCAAAGCCGAATACTTCGCGGGGCGGGGCATCCGTGGTCGGATCACGGCGGGATTCATGCGCGGGGTAGGGACCATCCCTGTCGACCGTTCTGGCGGAAGAGCCAGTGAGGCAGCACTTCGCACCGGGCTGAAATACCTGGAGACCGGGGGAATCTTCGGAATCTATCCAGAAGGCACCCGCAGCCCTGACGGTCGGTTATACCGAGGCAAAACCGGTGTGGCCCGGTTGGCTATCGAGTCTGGCGCCACAGTCGTTCCGGTAGCGATGATTGGGACCGACAAAGCGCAGCCCATCGGAAAACGTCTCCCACGGCCGATGCGTATCGGCATTGTCTTCGGCGAGACGATGAACTTCGCCGAGTTCCAAGGAGCCCACGAAGACCGTTTCGTACTGCGCCAGGTGACCGATGACATCATGTACGCAATCCAATTGGCGTCTGGCCAAGAATATGTGGATGCCTATGCCGCGACTGTCAAGGCGCGAATGGCTGCAGGCAAGGAAACCGGACAAGAAGACGAGCGCCCTCTGTCGCCTGGTGGGCGTGAAGTTCCCGAGGGCCTTTCGGTCCCAGAACCACCCAAGTGATCGCAACGTAGAATGGTCGCGGTCTGACCTGGTTGCAACGTCTTGTGACTGTCAGACCTGTTGCTGTGCCCGCCGATACGGGCTGGAAGAAGGCCATCTTGGTCGAGTTTGATAACGAGAGGTTAGGAAAACCATGACAGTTCGCCGTGTCGCCCTGCTGACCGCAGGTGGCTTTGCTCCATGTTTGTCATCCGCAGTTGGTGGCCTGATTGAGCGCTACAACGAGATCGATCCGAGCATTGAGATCATCGCCTACCAGCACGGATACCATGGCCTGTTGCTTGGCAACAAGATCGTCGTTGACGAAGAGGGGCGCAAGCTCGCTGGCGAACTGCACAAGTTCGGCGGATCGCCGATCGGTAACTCTCGCGTCAAACTGACTAACGCGGCCGACTGCGTCAAGCGGGGGCTGGTCAAAGAAGGCGAGAACCCGCTCACCGTCGCGGCGGAGCGACTCAAGGCTGACGGCGTCGACGTGCTGCACACCATCGGTGGCGACGACACCAACACCACGGCTGCGGACCTTGCCGCTTACCTCCACGAGCACGACTACGAGCTGACAGTGGTCGGACTGCCCAAGACAATCGACAATGACGTGGTGCCGATTCGTCAATCGCTCGGAGCCTGGACCGCAGCCGAAGAGGCAGCGCACTTCGCGAAGAACGTGATCGGTGAGCACCGTTCCGGCCCGCGCATGCTGATCGTGCACGAGGTCATGGGACGTCACTGTGGCTGGTTGACTGCGGCCGCAGCGGCCAAGTACCGCGAGTGGGTTACGACCCAAAAGTGGGTTCCGAGCCTCGGTCTCACCCAGGAACGCTGGGACATTCACGCGGTCTTCGTTCCGGAACTAGCTATCGATATTGATGCAGAAGCCGCACGCCTGAAGACCGTGATGGACGAGGTTGGCAACGTCAACATCTTCTTGTCCGAAGGCGCGGGCGTTTCGGACATCGTCGCTCAGCTGGAAGCGGCTGGCGAGGAAGTCGAGCGGGACCCCTTCGGCCACGTCAAACTCGACAAGGTCAACCCAGGCCAATGGTTCGCCAAGCAGTTCGCCGACAAACTCGGTGCCGAGAAGGTCATGGTGCAAAAGTCCGGCTACTATTCGCGCGCTGCCGCCGCCAACCCGGAAGACCTCCGTCTGATCAAGTCCATGACCGACTTGGCGGTGGAGGCCGCACTGCGCGGTGAAGCCGGCGTCATCGGACATGATGAGGAAAACGGCGACCGGTTGCGGGCCATTGAATTCCCGCGCATCGCTGGTGGCAAGGCGTTCGACGTCAAGCAGCCTTGGTTCGGTGACATGCTCGCCGCAATCGGCCAAGACTTCAACCCTGCCGCTGCGGTAGCAGCGCACTGACGGCGAGCTGGATGAGGGGCCGGCCAACGTGAGTGTCGATTCGACTGAAGCGACGCAGGAAGACCTGGATTCATACCGGAGTCTTCCTGCATTGCAACAACCCTTATGGCCCGATGCGGACGAACTGGCTCGCGCGACAGCGGTGCTGGCAGGAAGTGCGCCCATCGCTCAACCTGCCCGGGCTGATTTCCTCAAGGAACGGCTGGCAGCAGTCAGTCGCGGCGAGGCGTTCTTGCTGCAGGGCGGTGACTGCGCGGAATCGTTCGCTGAAGCGGACGCGACCCGTATCGGAAACAAGATCCGCACGATCTTGCAGATGGCGGTTGTGCTGACTCACGGCGCGTCGATGCCTGTGGTCAAGATGGGCCGGATGGCTGGGCAGTTCGCGAAGCCGCGCAGCTCTCATGTCGAGACGCGTGACGGGGTTGAACTGCCCGCCTACCGCGGTGACATGGTCAACGCGTTCGAGTTCACACCCGAAGCGCGACGTCCGGACCCGATGCGCATGGTCGAGGGCTATCGGATATCTGGGTCGACGCTGAATCTCATTGAGGCGTTCACCCAGGGCGGCTTCGCTGATTTGCGGCGTGTCCATGAATGGAACTCCGGATTCTTGAAGAACCCGGCGTACAAGCGCTATGAACGTACCGCAAAAGAGATTGATCGTGCGATCAAATTCATGGCGGCTTGTGGTGCTGACTTCGGAGCCCTGCGGACGGTGGACTTCTTCGTGGGTCACGAGGCGTTGCTGCTCGACTATGAACGGGCGATGACTCGTATCGACACTCGTACCACCAAGCCTTATGACACGTCCGCGCATTTCTTGTGGATCGGTGAGAGGACTCGTCAACTCGACGGCGCTCATGTCGAATTCTTGTCGAAGGTCCGCAACCCGCTGGGTGTCAAGCTTGGACCGAGCACCACGTGTGACGACATGCTGGCATTGGCGGAAAAACTGGATCCGGAACGCGAACCGGGACGGCTCACCTTCATCACTCGAATGGGTGCGGGCAACATACGCACGGCGCTTCCGAAACTGCTTGAGTGCGCGCGCCGAGAAGGACTTGTCGCGGCGTGGGCCACCGATCCGATGCACGGCAATACGATCACGTCGGCGACCGGCTACAAAACCCGGCGTTTTACCGATGTGTTGGACGAGGTCACCGGATTCTTCGAAGTTCACCGTGCGGTCGGCACCGTGCCAGGCGGGTTGCACATGGAGCTGACCGGGGACGATGTCACGGAGGTGCTCGGTGGCGCGGAAGAAATCGACGATGAGGGTCTCGCTGCGCGTTACGAGACTTTGGTTGATCCGCGCTTGAACCATCAGCAATCACTGGAACTCGCGTTCCTCGTCGCGGAAATGCTGGTCGCGGCTAAGTAGTCGCCGCCATAGTTCGTCAGTCGCACCGCCAGCGACACCCGTGGGTGTCGCTGGCGGTGCGACTTTTCTAGCAGCGTATGGGCTCGTGCCTGCTACAGCACTGTGATCTTGACCGTCGATCCCTTGGGCAGCTCCGAGCCGGGGCGAGGATCCTGGAAGCGAACCAGGCCGAGCTGGCCGTCCCACATGTAGCCCACGTCCACCTGGAAGCCGAGGCTTTTCAGCTGTTGGACGGCATCCGTTTCAGACTGGCCGACCAGATCGGGGACCTCGACGAGTTCCGGTCCCAAAGACAATCGGATCGTTACCGTGTCAGTACGGAATCCTTCTGACAACGCGGCAGGATTTTGCCGTGAGACCAGGTCTTTCTCAACGGTGTTGTCGTACCGAGGCTTGCCGATTTCGACGTTGAGCCCCAGGCTCTCCGCTTTGGCGATGGCCTGTTCCTCGGTCATGCCAACGAGATTTGGAATCGTCACAGGCTCTTTGCCTCGTGACACGGTGATGTCGATCTTCGTGTTGTGTGGTTGCTGTGAGCCTTCTGGAACGGACACTTCGGTGACGATTCCCTGATCGACATCGTCGTAGTAGTCACGTGCGATCTCGCCGACTTCGAAACCGGCCTCCTCGATGGCTGCGATAACGTTCTTACGACGCTCATTGAGCAGCCCTGTCGGCACCGTGAAGTGTTCGATTCCCTGGGAAACGGTCACCGTGACGACGGAATCCTTGCGTACGCGCTCTCCAGGCGACGGCGATACCGAGATCACCTTGCCCGCCGCAACGACATCGGAATAATCGGTGGCGGATTTGACCTGCAGGCCGGCTTCCTCGATGGCATCAGTAGCGATGGTCGCATCGGCATTGAGCAGCGCCGCTGGGACTTCGGTGTAAGCACCAGGCCCCTGCAGTAAATACCAGGTCGTTGCTCCGGCGCCACCTAGCAGCAACAGGACCAGCACCAGCGCCACTATCTTGCTCCGGCGGCGGGATTGCCGGGGCGCCGCTTCGGCGACTTGATGGGTACTAGCAGCAGTGGGCTGTGCAACGGTCGGTTTGACCAGTAGCGACTGGGTGCTCGTCATCACAGCGGGTGCGGGATCGTCTGCGTCCTCTTCAGCTGTGACGAGAGCGGTGGTTTCCGCGGGTACTTTGAGCCGACTTTCCGCGGTCTCGTCGAAGAGTTCCGCCGATAATGAGGCCTCATCGGTGACCACGGGCTCTTCAGCAGCGGGTTCTTGAACCGGATGTTCCAGCACGAGGGAACTAAGTGACCATCGCAACTCGCGCACGGCACGCAAAGCAACCTCAGCGTTGGGGAGGCGCGCATCAGCCTCACGCGCGGTCATCGCGGCGATCAACTCGTCAATCTGCGCCGGGATCCATGCCGCAACATCCGATGGGTGCGGTGGTGTCGCGCTGAGATGCTGCACTGCGATCTGAATGGGCGAACTACCGACAAACATCGCCCGACCGGTGAGCATTTCAAACAAGGTCGCGCCAACCGCGTAGACGTCACTGCGCGCGTCACTGTTTCCGTCCGAGATTAACTCGGGGGACAGGTAGGCAACGGTGCCCAGCACGGTGCCAGTGGCGGCCATGGTTAGTTCCGTGACAGCCCGCGCGAGTCCGAAATCGGCGACTTTGACTCGTCCATCCTGCGTCAACAGCACATTTTCGGGCTTGATATCGCGGTGTACTAGCCCGGCACCGTGCACTGAGGCCAGCGCTTCGAGGACTTCGATGGTGATATCGAGGGCCTCTGAGACCGTCAGCGGCGGCCGGCGGTGCAGTCGTGACCTCAGGTTCTCACCCTCGACGAGTTCCATCACGAGATAACTGATCTCACCGTCAAGGCCCTGGTCATGCACGGCGACAAGATTGTGGTGAGTGAGTTTGGCAGCAGCACGCGCTTCGCGGCGGAACCTGCTTTCAAAGGCCGCGCCCTGTGTTCCTTCTGCCAGGTGCGGATGCATCACTTTGAGTGCGATCTCCCGGTCCAGTCGACGGTCAATGGCGACATAGACGGTGGCCATCCCACCACGAGCTAGTCGACGGACGACGTGATAGCGCCCGTCAACTGTGTGTCCGACTAAAGGGTCGGTCATGGAAGTTGCCACACCGCCGATCTTATCGGCTCGAGACGAAACCGCAGGTGTGAACATACCGCTTCACGTCTTGTCATTCATGGTGACCGGCCGGTTCTTCGGGCCGCGTAATGTGCATCGCGACCGGTGACGGCGGCTAGGCTTGTGCCATGAGCAACGCAGAATACACGCGGTTGAACGACCTCGATGCGATCACGTGGCTTTCGGTTCCTGAGTTTGCCGAGCAACTCGGTACCAGTCCTGCGAATGTGCGTGGAGCGTTGAAAGACCGCCGTATTGTGGCGCGGCGTGAATCTCACCGAGTAGGCCCGCAGATTCCTCGTGAATTCCTAGTCCCGGCGCACCTCGCCAATGCCGCAGCGCCGAAACCGGCTCCTGCTGACGGCGGTGGGAAACTCGTCATCCTCCCGTCGCTGCAAGGAACGATCATCGTCTTGTCCGATCAGGGATTGAACGACGAGGACATCCTGGTGTGGCTTTTCTCACACCACAGCGAATTGCAGGCGACACCGCTAGAAGTCTTGCGGCAGGGCAACAAGAGTGCGGTGCGGCGTGTGGCGCTGGTAGTCGGCTAACTAGGTGTCGCGTTTGACCAGCGCTTCTGCCAGTTCTACCAGGCGGGTACGCGCTTGATCCGTTAATCGGCATTGCGATAGTGCGCTCATGGCCGCGTCGTACCGGTCGGCGATCAACTCCTCGACAGATGTGTGCGCATCGAGGTCACGTACGAGTGAACAAACCCACCTCACATCGGCATCACTGACGTCTAGCCCGCCCAAAATAGCGATAAGACGATCGCGATCGGCGCAGTCAGCACGTTGTGCGGTCATCGCCATCAGCAGAGTGCGTTTGCCCTCCCTGATGTCATCGCCAGAAGGCTTCCCGGTCACTACGGGATCGCCGAACACCCCCAAGAGATCATCGCGTAGTTGGAATGCTTCACCGAGCGGTCGCCCGAAAGCGGCGATGCGCTCCTGCTCGACAGTGTCAGCGCCAGCAAGGGCAGCACCCATCACGAGCGGCAACTCAACCGAGTACCGGGCTGACTTCGCGGTGATGATCGAGAAGGCGAGTTCTTGGTCTGCTGCAGGGTTGACCCCCCAGTTCGGCAATGACTGAGCGGTCAGATCCAGGAATTGACCGGCGGTCACCTCGGTGGCCATCTCATGCCACAAGGCCGCAACGCGGTGAAGGCTGGCGGCGGTGCCGGATTCCGTCTCGTCAAATAACGACGAGACGAGTTGCTGTGCGGCAATGAGTGCGAGGTCGCCTGCTAGAAGCGCACCTGCCATACCGAACTGTTGTGCCGATCCCACACGGGCCTCCGCCTCATGGAGGGATTCGAACTCTATGTGGGCGGTGGGCAGGCCACGGCGGGTAGCAGACCGATCAATGAGATCGTCGTGGAGAAGCGCCGCTGCTTGAAAGCACTCCAGCGATGCTCCAAGTGTCGCGATCGCGCCCAACCGGGGATTGTCGTCATGTGGGCGATACCCGGTCCACGCCCACAGCGCCAGTCGTGATCGTAGGCGTTTCCCGCCGACGAGCAACCGGCTTACGGCATCCGCTAGTCCGCGTGTGACAGGGGCCACTCGCATCGTATTGTCGACGAGGCCACGTAGAGTCCTGTCGAGTTGGGATTGCAGTGCGGCATCGTATTGGCGATCAATGGGGAAGTCCTGGTGTGGCTGGTGAGCATCGTGCATATCGTGAGCCTACGCAGTGGCAGCGATGGCACGCGAATCGCATGAGTGAAGAGTTATCCACAAGGGCGGTTCTCAGGTGACGCCGTAACGTTATTGCGGGCATTGTCGAAGACATGAAACCAATAATCAGCGTGACCGAAGCGCGTGAGATCCTCGCGCTTATTCCGTATCAGATCGGATATCCGCCTTGCGATTCGGCGGTGATGATCTCATTGCGCGGCCCGAATCAGCGGGTTGGAGTGATGGCCAGGGTCGATGGAGACGAGTTCGTCAGTCCCGACGCCCGAGATGTGACGGCGGCCATCGTCGATTTTCTATCCAGGGACGAGGCCGATCGAATCCTTGTGGTGCTCTACTACGACGGAAAGAGCACCCCGCCGTGGATTGACCAGGTTCCCGTTTTGCTTGCCGAGCACGAGGACGCGTTTATGGAGACGACAGTCTGGTGGGTCAACGGTGACCACTATCGCACGGCACTCGTAGCCCCACATGGAAGGGGCCATGTTGAATGGGGGACGTCGATCCCCACCGGCGATCTGAACTCAACCGAGGTGAGTGCGACGATGGTGATGCACGGAGCCGTTATCAAACCACATCGCAACGATTTAGCGCAGCTACCAAGTCTGCCGCCTGAAGTTGCGCAACGTCGGTGGCGCAGCGGTGACAGGTGGCGTCGGGATGGCAGGCTAGACGGTCTACATGACCGTTGGCGATCGGAGTCAATCGATCTTTGGATCAGCGTGCTCGACTGCGTGGTTGCGAGGGTGATGAACGACGACCAGCGGCTACCGGTGTTGACCGATCGGATCTGGGGCAGGCTGGGAATGTCATTGAGCGATCGGTTCGTACGCGATCACGTCATTGGGCTGCTGATCGAACGGGCGGTGCCGGAATCAGCCGAATGCATTGCGCAGTCGGACAAAGACAAATTGCGC
>WPCK01408050.1_pt1 | contig 89329 bp, 80 predicted proteins | sample 5399851 | NCBI WGS metagenome assembly WPCK01 (sample SAMN12869471, study PRJNA574797) | sludge metagenome | isolation source: wastewater treatment of pH11 | place: China:Beijing | collected 2019-05-20 | reverse complement strand
CACGGCGGACCCAGCCGGCCGATCCAGTCTGCCAGCCGTCACTCTCGGGCGACGGCTGGCTTTTTTTTCTTTCCGACTCGCCTTGGCGCCGAGGCCGCGATGCCTTCGCCGCGCCGCGTACCGTGAATCCATCGGATCACGACTCGTTTTTTTTCTGTTTCCGGCAGAAATCGTTGGCGCGTCAAGCGTAATTCTGGACACAGCCTCCGTTTCGTATATAACATCAAGGTTTGGCCAAATTCCCGGCAGCGTCCGTTCGTTCGGCGTGTCCGGGGCCATTCGGAAACTGACCATACCTCGGGGGTAGCCGTAAGCATGTACCGCAATGATGCCGGTCGTCGTCGTCGTTCCTTGTTCGCCAGTTTCCTACCCTTGGGGGTCGCGATATCCCAGTTTTCCAGAAAGCCCAAGAGTCGCCGCGACATGCGGATCGAGGGGCTGGAACACCGCTGTCTGCTGGCTCAGGCGCCTTTGCCTTTTCTGGCGACCGATTCGGGGCAGGACCTGTATTCGGAGCTCCATGAGATTCCCGCCTCGCCGATTGGTGCGGCGTCGTACATTCAGCCGGAACAGTTTACGGCCTTTCGATTGAATCGTGAGGCGCTGGAAACCCAGTTGGTGGACGTGCCGATGGAGTTCACGGCCGCGGCCGATGCGCATTCACGGCAGCTCCTCATTCCGCGTCCTGACGGGACGTTGTCGACATTCGAGATTGTCGAATCGCCCATCATGGCGCCGGAACTGGCGGCTCAGTTTCCAGAGATCAAGACCTACCGTGGATTTGACGTGAACGACCCTAGCGCGTCGCTGCGGTTCGATTTGACGCCGCAGGGATTCCACGTTCAGGTCCTAGGACCGCACGGGACCTATTACGTCGATCCGTACTATCATTTGGATCAAAGTGTGTATGTCAGTTATTGGCGTGAAAATTTTGCTCTGGACCCGGAGACGCAGAGGCTGCGATCCGAGGTGCTGCAGGGCATGCCGGACGACGTGGATGAGTCGGGCGAGTCGGGGCAAGACGGAACCGGCGGGCCGGAGGGCGATCCAGGTGGCGTGGCGGAACGGACTGGCATGACGCTTCGCACCTACCGTGCGGCGGTGGCGGCCACGGGAGAATACACGGCGTTTCACGGGGGGACGCAGGTGGCTGGCCAGGCGGCCATTGTCACCGCCATGAATCGAGTCACGGGGGTTTACGAAGTGGAGCTGACCATTCGGATGCAGCTCGTCCCCAACAATACCAACGTGGTGTTCACGAACGCTGCCACGGACCCGTATACCAACAACAACGGCTTCACGATGCTGGGGCAGAACCAGGCGACCATGGATTCGGCCCTGATTGGCAGTCCCAATTATGATATCGGACACGTCTTCAGTACGGGCGGAGGCGGCGTCGCGGGACTGGGAGTTGTGGGAATCGCTGGGAACAAAGCGCGGGGCGTGACCGGATTGCCTTCTCCCATCGGCGATCCGTTCTACATCGATTACGTCGCCCATGAGATGGGCCATCAGTTCGGGGGGGCGCATACCTTTAACTCCCCGACCGGCAGTTGCAATGGGAATGGCACCTCGAGTTCAGCGTATGAACCTGGCAGTGGATCGACCATCCAGGCGTATGCCGGTATTTGTGGTGCCGACAACCTCCAGAACAATTCCGATGCGTATTTCCACTCGCGAAGCTTCGATCAAATGATCAGTTTCGTGGACACGAGCATTCCGGCGGTGGGCACGAGGACCCCCACGGGAAACAGTGTGCCCACGGCCAATGCGGGTGCGAACTATACGATTCCCACCGGGACTCCCTTTCGCGTGACCGGTTCGGGGACCGACGCCGACCCGGGTGACGTGTTGACGTACAACTGGGAGGAAAGGGACCTGGGTCCCTTCCAAACGTTGGCTGCTGCGGACAACGGAACCAGTCCGATCTTCCGGTCCTGGACTGCCACGACCTCACCGACTCGATACTTCCCTCGGCTGTCGAACGTGGTCAGCAACACGCTGCCGAAGGGGGAAAAGTATCCCGCCCTCGCTCGGACGCTGCGGTTGCGATTGACGGTCCGCGACAATCGATCCGGAGCGGGAGGTATAAATACCGACGACATGCAGATCAGCGTGATCAACACCGGAGCGCCCTTCGCGGTGACGGCCCCGAATACCAACGTAAGCTGGACCGCAGGGTCCACGGAAAACGTCACGTGGAACGTGTCCGGTACCAACGCGGGAAGTGTGAACACCCCCAACGTCAACATCTTGTTTTCCACCGACGGCGGCCTGACCTATCCCACGACCCTGGCAACGGATGTCCCCAATGACGGCTCCCACATGATTACGGTGCCGAATGTCGATACGACCCAGGCCCGGATCCTGGTCGAGGGGGCCGGAAATATCTTCTTTGACATTTCCAACGCGAATTTTCGTGTGATTGCCACCGATGTTTCGCCTCCGACGGCGGTCGGGACCGCCCCGGATATTACGACCGGAGGCGCAACGTCCTATACACTATCGGTGACTTACACGGATAACGTGGCAGTCGATGCTTCGGACATCGGCGAGGGGGCCGACATCGAGGTGGTTGCCCCGGACAGCTCCGTCCTGCCGGCAAGTTTTGTCAGCAGGTCCACCGACCTCGATACGTCCCCCATCAACGCCACGTTTACCATCAATGCCCCGGGTGGGACCTGGAATTCCCTCGATAATGGGGTCTACACGATCCGGACCCTGGCGGGCTCGGTCAGCGATACGAGCAACAATCTGATTGGCGCGGGGAACATCGGCAGCTTTACGGTGAATGTGCCGCCGCCGGGCTCTTCCTGCAGCGATCCCGCACCCGCGGGTGTGCTCGATGATTCCATTTCGGACTTTTTCTATAACCCGGTGACCGGAGTGCTGTCGACGCGGATCGATTCCACGAATCTGCCCAGCGACGGATTGTCGGAAATCTACATCACGGGACCGGCCGCGACGGGAACGCCCGCGGGCGCTCCGAACTTTGCCTTCAATGTCTATGTCGGTGGCGAGCAGCAGTTGTTGGTCCCGATCGTAGGAACGCCCGGCCTGGAGTCCGACCTGCCGTTGTTGCAGTATGCCGCGGGACTCTCTGCGGGCGATTTCGGCTGCATGCGCTACGTGACCGCCGGTGCGGGGAGTCCGCAAGAGACCATTTATACGCAGGTGAGTGTTGTGACGGACACCGTGGTTCCCACGGCCAGTTCCAATCCCGCCGATATCGAGTCACAAGGTGGCGCGACACACAGCTTCGATGTCGTCTTTAGCGACAACATGGCCGTGCAAGGAACGGATATCAAGACGGGCGTGATCCGGGTCACGGGTCCCAACGGCTACGACCAGATCGCGACTCGAACCGCCGTGAATCCCCCGAGCGGCAACACGTCACCGATCACGGGGACATTCCAGATCACGGCTCCCGGTGGAACCTGGGACGCAGCGGACGAAGGAACGTATCAGGTGGAGGTTGCGGGATTCACCGTGACCGACCTCAGCAACAATTTCGTGGCTGGGGCGACCATTGCCAGTTTCGACGTGGACTTCGCCAGCGGACTGACGGGCGACTTTGACAACGATGGCGATCTGGATTGCACCGACGTGAATGCCTTGTCCACGGCGATCGCCACGGGCAGTACGGATCTCCAGTACGATGTGACCGATGACGGCGAGGTCGATGCAGACGATCTGCAGGAATGGGTGCTGAACCTGAAGCAGACACTGTTCGGCGATGCCGATCTGAATTTCTCCGTCGATGGCTCGGATTTCGGCATCTGGAACGCCAACAAGTTCACCTCGGGCACCGATTGGTGCCGCGGCGACTTCAATGCCGATGGGGCGAGTGACGGGTCCGACTTTGGCGTCTGGAATGCCAACAAGTTTCAAAGTGTCCTGCGGGGTGCACCTGCCCCTTTGCCGGCGGCCGGGCTCGGTGTGAGTGACACTGTACCGCGAGCACCGGGCCGGGCGCTGCGAGTGGAATGGGAGGGCGCGACCAGCTTTGCCGATCGTTCCCGCTCGACGATTTCCGTCCACCTTCCGGCGAACCTGTCGTCCGATGCCCGCGTATCGACAGAAGGGAAGACCAGTGGACCGACCGCAGTCGCCCGTCGCCTGACCGATACGGTCGAGGCGGCGGAACGTTCGGGACGGAGGCGATTGGCCGTCGAGTCCATCTTCTCAACCTGGGACTGAATGGGCCCAGGCGACGCGACTCGGGCTTGAGTTTCGGGCTCAGATGCGTTAGAGATTCGAGCTTTAGCGGGGTTTCGTCAGGCTCCGGGCAACCGGAGCACCCCTGCGGGACACCTGGTTTTGGTACAATTCCACCAGGATTCTCCCGTCGACGCTTCGCCCCACCGGAGATTTTCTGTCCTTACCGACGCCCCAGGTTCTCTGAAAATGAACAACGATTCACGTGCCCAACCGATGATTGAGGCCGAGCGGCTGGCCAAGTTTTATGGGGCCTTCACGGCCGTCCGCGATGTGAGTTTTCGCGTCAATCGCGGCGAAGTCGTGGCCTTTCTGGGGCCCAACGGAGCCGGCAAGAGTACCACCCTGAAGCTGCTGACCGGTTACCTTTCCCCCTCGGAGGGACGGGCCCGGATCGGCGGTTTCGACATGGCGACCGAGCGAATTGCGGGTTCCCGGTTGCTCGGTTATCTGCCCGAAAATGGTCCTCTCTATCCGGACATGACCCCTTTCAGTCTGCTCTCCTTCTTCGCGGATGCCCGCGGCATGTCCGCCCGTCGCAAGCGGGATCGCATGAATGACGTCATCGATCTGTGCGCTATCTCCAGTGTCCTACACAAGCCCATCGGCAAACTGTCCAAGGGTTTTCGCCAACGCGTCGGCATGGCCCAGGCCCTGTTGCACGAGCCGGACGTGCTGATCATGGACGAGCCCACGGCAGGACTCGACCCCAATCAAATTCACGAAGTGCGGGAGACCCTGCTGCGACTGGGGCGGGAGAAGACAATTCTGATGTCCACGCATATCATGCAGGAAGTCGATGCCATCGCCAATCGGGCCATTGTGATCCACGAGGGGCGATTGATCTACGATGGTCGCATTGCGGAGCTGACGGCGGGCGGCCAGAGTCTGGAAGCTCGCTTCCGTGAGCTGACCCGGCCGCAGCCAGCCAAGTCCGCTCCGTTCTTTGCCAAGGAAGAGCGACCCGCTCCCGTCGGCCCGCCGCAGTCTTGATCGTTTCCGTCACGAGGATCGCCCCCATGGATTTTTCGAAACTCATCTCCCTGTTGACCTTCAATGCCGTCGTGGCCGGTTTGATCGTGCTGCTGCTGTTCGTCCTGGCCAGGACGAAGCCCGCCACGTTCGCCGTTGTCCGTCGCAACTTTGTCGGGTACTTCAGTACGCCGACCGGTTACGTGTTCATCTGTGTCTTCATGCTGCTCAGTTCGATCGCCGCGTTTTGGCCTCAGGCATTCTTCAGTGACAACCTGGCGACCTTGTATCAACTGAACCGCTGGTTTCCACCGGTCATGTTGATCTTTATTCCTGCCATCACGATGAGCATCTGGTCGGAGGAACAGAGGGAGGGAACGGACGAACTCCTGCTGACGATGCCAGCCAGCGACGTCGACATCGTGATGGGAAAGTACCTGGCGGCAGCCTTGATCTTCAGCGTGGCACTCTTTTTTTCGCAGATCGTCAATTTTCGAATTCTGCACGCCTTGTCCAAGGGCGATTTGGATATGGGTCTGTTCGTGTCCACGTACGTCGGGTACTGGCTGATGGGCTTGGCCATGATTGCCATTGGCATGACGGCTTCCTTCTTTACCAGTAACCTGACCGTGGGGTACATCTTGGGGGCGCTGTTCAACGCGCCGCTGGTGTTCTTGACCTATGCCGATCGCCTGGTTCCGGGTCGAGCGGTTTCCCAGGCACTGGCCAACTGGAGCCTGGCCGCCCGGTTCCGTGACTTTGGCCGCGGCGTGATCAGCCTCTCCTCGACCTGGTTCTTCCTGGCCCTGATCGCGACGGGGATCTACGTCAGCCTGGTCCTGATTGGCCGCCGACACTGGCTCGGAGGCAAGGATGGCAAGTCCATGTTGGGACACTACCTGGTGCGTGCCGCGTGCCTTGTGGCCATGGGACTCGGTACGGCCGCCCTGTTTGCCAACCATGATGTGATTCGCAAGGATCTGACGTCGGGAAAGGTGAGTTCCCTGTCTCCGGAAAGCAAAGCCATCTTGCAGGCGATACCCGCGGACAGGCCGGTCATGATCGAGGCCTTTGCCAGTGCCTCGGTCCCCGAGGCGTTTGTCGAGACCCGCGTCGACCTGCTGAACACCCTGCGAGAACTCGATGCCGCCGCGGGGAACCGGTTGAAGGTCAAGATCGAGGACAATCTCGAGCCCTTTACGGACGAGGCGGCGCGGGCGGAGGTGCAGTACGGCATCAAGCCGCGTGCGGTCGTCACCCGCAGCGGCGGCGGATTCAAGGAAGAGGAGTTGATTCTGGGGGCCGCCGTCGTCTCTGGCCTGGAGCGGGTGGTGATCCCCTTCTTCGGCCGTGGAATCCCGGTCGAATACGAACTGGTCCGCTCCATTAAGACCGTCACCGGTGCGCAGCGCCGTCGGCTGGGAGTCGTCAAGACCGATGCGCAGATGTTCGGCGGCTTCGACATGTCCAGCTTTTCCTCCCGGCCTAAACAGCGAATCATTGAAGAACTGGAAAAACAGTTTGACGTGGACGAAGTGGATCCGTCGTCGACCATCGACGACGAGTCCTTCGATGCCTTGCTCGTCGTGCAGCCTTCCTCCCTTACGCCGCCGCAACTGGATAACCTCATGGCGGCGATTCGCAATGGCGTACCCACGGGCATCTTCGAGGATCCCATGCCGGTGGCGCTGAACTATGTGGCGGGGACCGGCGAGCCGCGACGGCCGCGGGGAAACCCCATGTTCGGCGGCGGACCACCCCCCGAACCGAAGTGCGACCTGACCAAGCTCTGGAAACTGCTGGGAATGGAAATGGTGGGCGAGCCAACTCCCACCGGCGAGGGGTTTGACGCGCAGGTCATCTTCCAGGCCTACAATCCCTATCCCAACGTCAGTGTGGCCAACATTACGAACGAATGGGTCTTCGTCAGCCCGGAAGCACCCACCGCGGACGACGAAGCCTTAAGCATCAAGGACCCCGTGACAGCCGGCCTCCAGGAAGTCCTCTGCATCTTCCCCGGCGGGATCCGAAATCTGGGGGAAGAGGGGCTTGAGTTCACCACGCTGATGAAGACAAGCGAGGAAGCGGGTTGGATCTCCGTGGAAGACTATCGCATGACACAAGGGGATCCACGAGAGGTCGAGCGGGCTGAAAATCTGACACGTGACAAAAAGTACATCCTGGCTGGCCGGATCAAGGGGACTCGCAAGGATCCGCTGCTGATGTCGGAGGCTTCCTCGAGTCATCCGGCCGCCCCTCAGACCAACGAAACAACGGCGGACGCATCCGATCCAGCAAGCAAGTCACAAAAGCCTCTGGAGTCGGATGCCGACGCACCCCAGGACGATCCCAAGGCCGGCGAAAAACGCCAGCGTGAAATCCATGTCGTCTACGTCAGCGATATCGACATGCTCAGTTCCGATTTCCTCGCAATTCGAGAGGAACCTGATGAAGAGGTCAATTGGCGATTCGAGAATGTCACGTTTGTGCTCAATGTCCTCGACAGCCTGGTAGGCGAAAAGGACCTGATCGAAGTTCGCAAGCGTCGGCCACGGCACAGTACCCTGAAGCGAATTGACGAAGAAACCGAAGATGCCCGTTTGAAAGAACAGGATCAAATCGCCAAGTACAGTCAGCAATACAAGGATAAGTTGCAGGAAGAGCAAAAGGGGATTGAATCCCGATTCGAGGCATTGAAGGACAAGGTTGCCGAACTGGAGACCAAGGCCCGCGAGGGAGATTCCTCGGCACGTGCGGAACTGACACGTGAGGCGCGTCGGCTCGCGGTGGAGCAGCAATTGGCCGAGAACCGCATCGCGGTGCGCAAGGAGCAGATACAGCAGGACCTGCAGCGGGAACTGGAAAAAACGCGGCATGAACGGGATCGCGAGATCCAGCGGCGACAGTTCCGATACAAGTTGAGCGCCGTTTGGCCCGCGCTGGTCCTGCCCCTGGTCGTGGGCTTGGGAGTGTGGATTATTCGCAGCCAGAAGGAGCAGGAAGGGGTTTCGGAAATCCGCCGCCGCTAGCTCCATACTCCGGCCCTAGAGCGCGGCGATGTTTCGCCGCCATGCATTGCACGTCCGTTGATTTCACGTCCGTACGACGCAGCCCCACCACGGGGCCTCCCTTGTTTTCGACGAAAGCCGCGCCATGAGCGAAATGAGCAAGACCTTGATCTTTGTCACCCTGGCCGGACTGGCCCTCGTGAGTGCCTTCGTCGCCAGGCCGACCGTCGACGCGACTCGGGCGCCAGACCAGGTCAATCAACCGCTGTTCAAGGAATTCACCGATCCCTATTCTGCCCGCTCGCTGGAGGTCAAATCCTACGACCCCAATCTGGACTCGCTGCAGGACTTCCAGGTGGCGCTCAAGGACGGACAGTGGGTCATCCCGTCCCACGAGGACTATCCGGCCGATGCCGAAGACAACCTGAAGAATGCCGCCACGCTGCTGGTCGATCTCAAGGTGATCAGCGTCGCCGGTGACCGAAAGGAAGATCACAAGGAATTCGGCGTGGTCGAACCGCAGGAAGACGCGTCCGCCGCCCTGGAATCGGGGACCGGCAAATTGATCTCGTTTCGCGGCGAGCAGGCCAAACGCCTGGCAGAGCTGATCGTGGGCAAGGAGGTCCGCGGCAGCAGCGATCAGCATTATGTACGCGTCCCCGGCAAGGATCAGGTCTACGTCGTGAAGATCGATCCCAACAAGATCTCCACACGTTTTCAAGACTGGATCCAACAGGACCTGCTGGAGCTCAACGCGTTCGATATCGAAGAAATGGAGCTGCGGGATTATTCCTCCAATCCCGTCATGAGTCCCCAAGGACTCATGCTGAGCCCGGAAGAACGCTTTCAAATCACCACACGCTGGAATGAAAAGGAGTTCAAATGGGACCTCAAGGAACTCCGCGAGTTCCAGGGTAGGGAATACGTCGCGCGGGAATTGCTCGAAGACGAAGAACTGGACCGAAATCACCTCGACGAAATGAAGAATGCCTTGGATGACCTGAAAATCGTCGATGTCCACCGGAAGCCTGCTGGCCTGCGACCTGTCTCGGGAGACGAACCGCCCATTTGGGACAACCAGGAAGCCCTTATGTCGCTCGTCGATCATGGGTTCTATCCCGATCGCAATGAGGATGGCTCGCTGAAGCTGTATTGCAGCGACGGGGAAGTGGAAATCCGCACCAAGGAGGGGATTTCCTACACCCTCTGGTTCGGAAAGCAAGTTGCGACCGTCGACTCGAAAGGAACCAGCCAACTCAATCGCTACGTGATGGTTTCGGCCAAGCCGAACGAGGCAGCGTTTGAGAAGCCAAAGTTAGAGCTGCCGCCCGATCTGGCGACCGAAGAGAAGGCCGCCTCCTCCACGGCCGAGGAGGCCCCCGCCGCGACCACCGAAACGCCGCTCGCCGACGGAACGGAAGCGGAGAAAAAGGAGCAACCTGCGGCCGATACCGAACGTGACAAGATCGTGAAGGAATACGAACGCAAAATGGAAGAATACAAGGAGAAAGTGAAAAAGGCAGAAGAGAAGGCCCGCGCCCTGAATGACCGTCTCGGGGAATGGTACTATGTCGTCGCCGAAGATGTTTATGACCGCATCCACCTGGGCCGAAATAAAGTGATCAAGACCAAGGAGGCCAGCCGCAAGGAAGCCACCGACGTCGAGGCCTTCCGCGACCTGGAACAGAAGGGCATCGAGGACTTTTCCCAGCCGCAGGGCGCGACCCAGCCATAGATCATTCCTAAAAAAGCAACCTCGACAGGAGGAGGCCCGTCGTCACCGCGACCCCTGTCGCGATCAGGCCCGGTACCATGAACGAATGGTTCAGCACGTAGTTGCCAATACGTGTGGTGCCGCTGCGATCGAAGTTCACGGCTGCGATCACCGTGCCGTACGTCGGAATAAAGAAGTATCCATTGACGGCAGGGAACATGCCGGCGAGCGTCGCCGGTGCGATTCCCAGAGTTACACCGAGTGGCATCAGTGTCTGCGTCGTCGCTGCCTGGCTGTAGAGCAGCATCGATGCGGCAAACAATCCCACGGAAAACAGTGCGGGGTTCGACTCGGCCATCTGGGAGAGCCCACTCACAATCGCGTCTCGGTTGGCCGCCAGGAACGTGTCGCCAAGCCACGCCAGGCCAAGGATTCCAATCACTGCGGTGAGTCCTGCCTGACAGGTTCGTGTTTTGACGATCTGGTCAACCGGAGCGCGGGTAATGAACAGCATTGCGGCCGCCACGGTGAACATCACGATGGCAATGGTCACGGGCATTGAAACCATGACGCGGTCATTGGCCGGGCCGACGTGCCGGAGCGACGGAAAGAGTCCACAGGTGACAACGATGGCAACGCCAGCAAGAAACATCCATGCCGACCGTGCCGCCCGTGGTGGCAGCGACGCATTCCGAGTTTCCTCCAGCGTGCCTGTAGATTCTTCTACCTCGCCCGCGGCGAGCCGCCGCAGGTATTCCGGATCCTGGTCGAGCTCCACTCCGACGCGGGTTTGAACCAGCGCGGCCACGAAGACCCCCAAAAGGGTTGCTGGGACGCACAGGGTGAGGATCTGGATCAACCCCACCCCCTGATCCCCGAGAATGGTTATCAGCGCTGCCGTGGCGGCAGATACCGGGCTTGCGGTGATCGCTTGCTGCGACGCAATGGTCGCGACGGCAATGGGGCGCTCAGGCCGCACCCGTCCCTTCATCGCGACTTCATAGATCACCGGGAGCAGCGGATAAAAAATATGGCCCGTGCCAGCCAGGAACGTGAACAGATACGAGACCATCGGTGCGACCAGCGTCACGTGCCGCGGGCTCTTGCGTATGAGGCGCGCGGCGATCTGGACGAGGTAATCGATACCCCCCGCTGCCTCCATGACCGAAGCGGCCATGATCACGGTCAGGATGATCAACAGGACGTCGATCGGAATGGCTCCGGGTTTTTCGCCGAATCCAAAGACGAGGACTGCGATACCCACTCCACCCCAAAGTCCCATGCCGACGCCCCCCGCTCGCGCACCAAGGGCAATGGCCGCGAGCAAAACGGTCAACTCCAGAACCAGGGACATGCGACTCGCCTTCCAAAGAAAATAGGGTTCGCGGCAGTACCTTCAATGGGTTTCCGAGCCGGCGACCAGGACCGCAAAGCGCGGGTCCCCCGGGCTCCTTGGCCAGGCCGCCGTCATTCGAAGCACCTGGTTCGTTTCCTGGGTCCATGGTAAAGGGGGAGTTGGTGAGGGAAAAGGTACGTGTTTTGGCGGCGCGCATGGCCACGGGTTCGCTCACGCACATGCGATGGGACGCGCCAAGACACCCGCCTCAACCGGAATGGAAGACGTTCCGCAACGCCGTCCAGGTCAATGGATGGAATGGACGCTCCTCCCCGGCAATGGAGCGATCTTGCAGAGAATGACTGCTACGTAGATACTAGGGCGCGTTGGTCCGGCGACGGTCGGTTACGCTTTGGTGATTTAGCGAGGAGACGATGAAGACACGAATCTCCATGGCTGTCCTACTGGGTCTTCTGACGATGGCAGTGGTGTCGAGTCAGGACAAGCAATCCCCATCTGTGGACGACATCATGACGGCCAAGCTCGTCTATGCACAGAAGACGCTGGAAGCACTGGCTCTGGAAGATTACGAGACGATTGTCAGCAATTCGGAGCGGTTGAATCTCCTAAGCCGTGAAGCCAGCTGGCAGGTCTTGCAAACCGCCGAGTACGTCAGCCACAGCGACGATTTTCGTCGCGCGACCGATTCCCTGCGTGCGGCTGGCCAAATGCGGAACATCGACGCTGCGGGCCTGGCCTATGTCCGTCTGACGCTGACATGTCTCGAGTGCCACAAGCACGTTCGGTCGCAGCACGCCAAATGACGCTCGATCGCAGGCTGACGAGTCAAGTTTCCTGTCGTGGCGGCTGGGTCCTACGTCATCGTCCATGATGACCACGAGGAGATGCCGGCATCGATATCTCGGTATGGGCCAGCCACTCGATGCTTGCCCGATCGTGGCTCACGAGCAGTGTGGGAATGTTGAATTCGTCAATGGCCTTTGCGACGTATTGAGCGATGGAGGCACGTAATTCCAAGTCCAATGCGCTCATGGGCTCGTCAAGCAGTAACAGCTGTGGTCCTCGGAGAATGGCGCGACCAAGGGCAACTCGTTGTTTCTGCCCGCCGCTTAACGACATCGGATAGCGAGCCATCAGCTCAGACAATTCCAATACCTGCACGGCCCGATCGAAGTCAATGCACGTTGGACCGGACCACTTCTGCCCGTATTGCAAGTTCTCGCGCACATTCAAATGGGGAAACAGCAGGCAGTCCTGGAATACGTAACCAATGCGGCGTTGTTCGGGAGGAAGATGGATGCGTCGTTTCGAGTTGAACAGGACTTGCTCGCCGAGCGCAATGGATCCTTGGCTGGGAGCAAGCAATCCGGCAATGAGGTTCAGGACGGTCGTCTTGCCACTGCCGGACGGGCCGACCAGCGCCGTGACCCGCGTCTTGGCCTCGAATGAAAACTCGATCGAGAAACCTGTCGGGTAAGTGAATCGCGCGTCGAACTGAATCGTCCCCATACGTTATGTGCTCGCGCCCAGCAGGCGCTGTCTGCCGTATCGTTCCAAGAGCTCGCCGCAGTACAACGAGGCGGCCGCGATCACGATCGACGCGATCACGAGCGGCACGGAGCGTTCCATCCCGCCCGGCGTTTCCAATTGAGAATAGATCATGAGCGGAACCGTCCGCGTCTCGCCGGGAATGTTGCCAGCCAGCATGATGGTTGCGCCGAATTCTCCCATACTGCGCGCAAACGCAAGCAGGCTGCCACTGACAATACCAGGGCGCGCGAGCGGAAGCGTGACGGTCCAAAACGCAGCAAGGGGGCTGGCTCCCAGTGTACGCGATGCATGAATAAGCCGATCGTCAATGGCTGAAAAAGCAAGGCGAATCGGCCGCATGAAGAGTGGGAACGAAACGACCGCCGATGCGACCGCCGCGCCTTTCCAATCGAATACCAGCCGAATTCCCATCACACTCTCCAAGAACGACCCCAGCATCCCTCGTCGGCTGAATGCCAAGAGCAACAAGTACCCGGTAACCACCGGTGGCAATACGAGCGGCAGACTGATCAGCGACTCGACCAGGAACTTGCCCGGAAAACGGCGCTTGGCAAGCAGCCAGCCAAATGCCACGGCGAACGGCAAACTCACGACCACGGCAACGACGGCAACCAGCAAGGTTAATCGAACCGCTTGCCACTCGGCGGGGTTTAGCAAGGAGGACCTCCCGTGGACAGCCAGCGCGTAATCATTGAATGCGCTCAAAACCAGCGTGCGAATAGATGACGTCCGCCTGCGGCGATTGCATGAATTCGTAAAATGCGCGAGCCGCAGGTTTACGCGCTCCAGGCCTCAATAGTACAAGAACGTACACGATTTCATCGTGCATGCCGGCGTCGAATTCATAGACCAACTCGATGTCCTGGGCCACTCGAACGTCGGTTGAATAGACGATGCCCGCTTCCGCCTCACCACGTTCGACGTAGGCGAGCGCGGTGCGGACATCGTGCCCCCGAACGATCTTTCCCTGCTCGGTGAGCGTTTCCAAGAGTTCCAGTCGGGTGAGCACCTGATCGCCGTACTGGCCTGCCGGCACCGCCGTATCCGCCATCGCGATTTTCTTAACGCTCGTGGCCAGCAGGTCTTGCGGAGTCCCCACCTGTGCCGGATTGCCCGCTGGTACCACCAGCGCGAGTCGATTCGTCAACAGCTTGAGGGAGCGGGCTGCCATGCCTTCTTTCTGAACTTCGTCGGCCCATTGACGACTTGCGGAGAGGAATAAATCCGAAGGAGCGCCTGCCAGAATCTGCGTGGCCAGGCCGTTGGAAGGGCCCGAGTTCACTTTCACGACCGCCGTGCTTCGGAACGGTTCTGCCAGCGATTCCACAACGTCCTTCGCACTGGCGGCGACCGATACGATCACGGTCTCACGCGCTGACGGGACTGCCGGCGTATTCGTCCGGGCGCAGGACGCCAGGACTACGACAAGCATCGTTAGTGGAAGAAGAGTACGGAACATCAACAGGCTCAAATCTATCCGGACCGCGCGGACATCCATTCCAAAGGACCTCGATTTGGAACTCGTAGGGTGCCACCTCTCTCGGAGGATCGGGGTCGGGATGAGGGGCAACGCCGTGACCGAGTATCCCCCACAGATTCGAAATTTCTGTCCCCCCTCCCCCACGCTTCGTGGGGGAGAGGGGCAATCATCCGGTACTCGCGTCGATAAGAATCGGTCACGGCGTTGGGTGAAAAGGGGCCTTTGCTTTGGGGGACAGGCCATTAGTCTATCGGATGGCGTGAATTGTTAAAGGCTGGACCAACGGTCCGAGACCATCGAGGGCCGGCTGCCGAACTCATCCTGGCCGACAGCGCGTGAAGCTCCTCGAACCCGCAGCTGCCGTTGGTTCCAAAAAGAATGACATGCGATGTAAGCAACATCGTAGAGTTTGGCGAACTCGCCGAGTATAATAGTGCGAAGATTGAGGTCGCTGGTCGTACGGACATAATCGCCCGAACAAGTGCAGTTCCTGATGAGGTAGCTCATGGCTTCGACACGATGGTCCATCGTTGTGTGCGTAGTGTTCTTTGTCGTGCTCGCGCAGTCCCATCAGGCCAGTGGACGGCCGCTCTACGGGAATTCCTGTATTTCGTGTCACGGCAGTGCCGGATTTGGCCACGATGAAATTGGTTCCTTGATGAGTATCACGGGGACTCACTTGGCCGAGATTCCGTCTGGCGCATTTGGCGACCCCGATCGCGGTGAAGGCCCGTTGCCAACCTATACCGCGTCGCCTGGGAGTACCTTTGAACTTAGCATTCATCTCGATACGCCCACAGGTCCCTTCTTGCCTGAGCGATTCGCAGTGGGGATCAAGAATATTGAACACACGGATCCCGACTTTCAATCTGGCAATCTCGATCCGTCCTCTTGGCGGGACGGTCAGTTGCTGCTGGAGGGGGCCCAGCCCTATGGAGTGATCACACCACCCAACCCTGCCCCGCTGCCGACCGATGAATCCGAATGGACCCTCTACACCAACTTTGAAGAGCTACAGTATTACGCCTCGACAGGCGAAGGTGGGCACGCCTGGACTGGGCCGGTCACGCTGCGACTCGATGTCACCGTGCCGTCGGGGGTCTTGCCGGGTTGGTACGACCTTGAAGTGACCACGGCCGGCTGGGATCGAAGCAACGCGGCGGGCCAATATGCCTTTGTCGATCAAGCGAATTTCTACCTCAATGTGGTACCGGAACCGAATTGCATCTTGTTGCTGGTCGGCTGTCTGGCTGCCTTGGGTTTGCGTTCCCGACATGATTCAGCCCGCCACTATGGGTAACGCAGCGAGTAGCCTGTGAAGTCAAGTGACCTGGCATCGCTTGAGCCGATCCGCAAACTCGGTCCGTACCCTCTCCCCCGACTTCGTGGGAGAGCGCAGGGTGAGGGGGTCCTTCGGTACCCGGATAAGCTCTTAGGGCGAGTCGCACACACGTGCAGTGTGTGCCATGTCGAGTTTTCCTGAATCGCCATTTCTGTGAACCCTCTCTCCGTCCCGTGGCGGAGCCAGGCGGGAGCGGTTACCGATCGACGTCCGGACACGAGATTCCCAAAGGGTCATGTGGGGCAGGTCGGTATAGAACAGGGCGGCTGGTTCGATTCCATGCTGCTGCAGAAACCGAACTCGCTGCCGAATGCGCGGGTACTGGGCGAGATGTGGCAAGGCGACAAGCCACACGAGTGCGATCAGAAGCAGGCCTGCCGCGAGGCACCCCCAGCCACCTTGGATTCGCATTCTGGCCATCGGCGTCCACCTGGCACGGGTTGGCCCGGCCCACTACGTTATTTTGCCACTTGTGGAAAAACGACCTCAAACATCAGCCATGCCATGAGCAGTGTCAGGCAGAGATTCAGCGACTGGCCGACGACATAGAGCCACAACGGCTTTCCCCCGCGAAAGACGTTCGCCAATTCGCGAAAGTTGGTTTCCAGTCCGATACTGACAAATGCCAGGCAGAAGAACCAGCCTCGCAACACCTTGGAGCTGTCCTGAATGGCCGCGTCCACGATCGCTGCCCCATGAGGACCTTGCGCGTAGAGCCAGGAGACGAACAGCGAGGCGGCGACGAATCCGAGCACAAATTTTGGAAAGCGGTGCCAGATCTCCGAAAGGCGAGGGGCTGGGGCACCGCGGTCGCGTTCCACCACCAGCACCCAATAGACCGCAACGAAGAATGCGACGATACCGATGAGGATATTCTGAATCATCTTTACCGTAGCCGCGACTTCCAAGGCCTCCTGGCCGAGCATCGCCGCTGCCGCGGCGACCGCACCGGTCGTGTCGATCGTCCCTCCAATCCAGGCTCCGCCGATGATCGGACTCAGCCCCATGACCTGAATGAGCGCAGGCATGACGACCATCATGATGACCGTAAAGCTGAGTGACATGCCAATGGCCAACGACAACTCTTCCTTCTTCGCCTTGCATGCCGCCGCCGTCGCGATCGCCGCGGAAACTCCGCACACCGCCATATCGGCGGAGATCACCATGTTCAGCGATGGTGATTCGATCCTCAAGATTCGCTGACCAAACCAGAATGTCGCGGCCAGCACGGTGGGCGCGACGAGCCAGGCAACGAAGATGCCCGGAACACCGAGCGTCAACAGCCGATCGAATACGACCTCGGCGCCCAGCAGAACAAGACCAGTCTTCATGAAAAACTCGGTCCGCAGTGCGGGGCGCACCCAGGCGGGCGTGCCGATGGTGTTCGTGATCAGCAATCCGACAAGCAACGCCCACAAGGCGTATTCGAGATTGTAGGCGTTGATGACGGTCTGATTCGCCAGGACATAGGCCAGGCACGCCAGTGCAAACACGGCGGCAAACCCGGGCGCAAAGTCGCGAAACCGGATTCCCATGACGGCAGAACTGGCACCGAAGAGCAGCAGAGATACGCCGAATACGCCGACAATACCCCACAGGCGGTTCGAAGTTCCGGTTCCGTAAATCGATTCGAGCGGGTTGGAAGTCCAGCCACCAGGCATGGCAAGGTAGCCTCGGAACGGGCTTGAAAACGAACCGTGCGCATCCGCACCGGACCAGGCTACGGCGATCAGACCGATCGCCAAGATAACCCCGCCAACCCAGATGGCAGCCCCATCCTCCGTCCAGAACGCGCGATTTCGAAACGGTTCGGTCGTCGAATTCGTCGTGCTGGGATCCGCGGCCATGTGTGGGACTCCATACGCGCTGCAATCGCCCCATCTTATGCGAAGTGTCTCGCGTTGGCGATACAGGCCTCGCCGTTCTCGCGGCAAGGCGATCGACTCGTGTGTCCCCCCCATGACGTGTGTCCCCCCCATGACGAGTTCGCCTTTGACAACTTGGTGGAATTTGGACATCTTGATGACCAACCGGCCATGGGAGATGAGAGCGAACGGACTCTTGGTCCTGGTTCGATTTCAAAGCGGCATGGAAATAAGGAGCTTCCCTTGCGCACCATCATTGAGCCATTCCGGATCAAGATGACGGAACCGATCAAGCTGATCTCCCGCGCCGATCGGATGGCGGCGCTGGAACAAGCTCACTACAACGTGTTTCTGCTCAAGGCAGAGGATTGTTGCATCGATCTGCTGACCGACAGTGGCACGGGCGCCATGTCCAGCGAACAGTGGGCCGCCTTGATGCTGGGTGACGAGAGCTACGCCGGCAGCCGGTCGTGGGCGCGATTTGAGGCAACGGTCCGCCAGATCACTCACGCACGACACATCTTTCCGACACATCAAGGACGCGCTGCCGAAGGGATTCTTGCGACCACGCGGATTGCGCGAGGACAACTGGTTCCGAGCAACAGCCACTTTGACACGACGCGGGCCAATATTGAATACGTCGGTGGCCATGCCGTGGACTTGCTTTGTACCGCGGGACTCAACACCACCGCCGAGTTGCCCTTCAAGGGGAATATGGACATCGAAAAACTGGCGAACTGCATCACGGAACACGGCGCACCGCACATTCCCTTCTGCATGGTAACGGTGACGAACAACACCGGCGGTGGGCAACCCGTGTCGATGTCCAACATTCGCGCCATTAAGGAAACGCTGCGGCCCCACCGGATCCCACTGGTGATCGATGCCTGCCGCTTTGCCGAAAATGCCTATTTCATTCGGGAACGCGAGCCGGGATATCAGGACAAGTCGCTGCTGGAAATCGCACAAGAAATGTTCTCCTATGCCGACGCGGCCACGATGAGCTGCAAGAAGGACGGACTGGCCAACATCGGAGGTTTTTTTGTCTGCAACGACGATCAATGGGCAAAAGATTTCCGTAATCTGCTCATTCTCAGAGAGGGGTTTCCCACCTACGGCGGTTTGACCGGACGCGACCTGGAAGCAATCGCTGTGGGCCTGTTGGAAGCGCTCGATTACGACTATCAGGTCTATCGCCATGCGACCGTGACCTATCTGGGCGATCGGCTCATTGATCGTGGGATTCCCATCGTGCGTCCGGTAGGCGGACATGCGGTCTTTTGCGATGCGCGGGAATTCCTCCCCCACATCCCCCCTCTGGAATACCCTGGTATTGGATTAGTCAACGCATTGTATATCGCAGGCGGCATTCGCGCGGTGGAATTGGGCAGTCTCATGTTCGGGAAGTTCGATGCGCAGGGGCGGGAGATTCCCGCACCGTTGGAACTCGTACGGCTCGCGTTTCCGAGGCGTGTCTACACCCAAAGTCACTTCGATTACTTGATCGAGGTGATTGACGAAGTCTGGGCGAATCGGCAGCGGATCCCGGGCTATCGATTGACCTACCAGGCGGACTTCTTGAGACATTTCACCTGTCATCTCGAGCCCGTGGCACAGTAGATCGCCGGCGCTGGCGTTCGGGGCCGGCCCACGGAGTCTCCTACAGGGCGGGGCCCCGGAACCACCCAAGCCGGGCCGAAGGTCTCCCTTTCCTTGGCACCCGAAGCTCTGAGAAAGGGCCCCGCGCCAGGACGACTGCCGGGTCCGGAGTTACCAACGAGCGATTCAGTCCCGAACGCGGGATTGCGTTCCACGCGGCAACTTCCCGAACCATGCAAAAATGTCCCGAAGATCGTTGACTGAGCAGAAAAACAAACTACACTCGGCGGTATCGACCGAGGGGCGGCTGCCCACGGAGCCAGCTGCCTGGGTACGCCATTCCAGGACAAGCAAGCGAACCATTAACCGGGAGGGAATGCTCATGATGATGACCAAATTCCGTTTCTTACCCTCGTGCGTCTCGGCACTTGCGGGTGTGATGTCATTTCTTCTTCTCACCGGTGTGGCATCGGCTCAATTCTTGATGATGCCAGATTCGACGAACAACCGATTGGTCTTGTTCGATCCCATGGATGGCTCGGTGGTCAACAACAACTACTTCGCCTTGGCCAGCGGTACTCCGGTGCATGCCATGCAGGTGGGCAGCGAGATTTGGGTCTCCGAGCAGATTGGAGATCGTGTGTCCCGATGGAGTTTGACGGGCGTGGCCTTGGGCCAGATTGGTGGCGGCCCGACCGGTGGTCTCGACAATATCCGCGGAATGGGGCTGATCAACAACGTGGTGTATGTGACGAACGATGGCACTGCCAATACAGCGCCGGGGAATTCCGTGGTTTCGTACGACACGTCGGGCAATCCCTTGGGATTCTTCTCGACGCCGTCCAGCACGGGGCCGTTTGGTGTGCTGGATTATCAAGGGGGGATGCTGGTGTCCTCGTCGGACGCCAATGACGACATTCACGAGTATACGCTGGCGGGTGCCTCTCTGGGCACCTTCCATAACAGCACCACATTGAACTTTACCGAACAGATGAACTATGCGGCGAACGGCGACGTGCTGGCGGCCGGATTTTCATCCAACAACGTCGTGCGGCTCGATTCGAGTACGGGCTCCGTGTTGGGAACATTCACGGCTTCCGGTGCTCGCGGAGTCTATCCGCTGGGGAATGGGAATATCATGTGGACGAGCGGTTCAGGTGCCCATGTCTTTGATACGGGCACGGGTGCGAGTTCGCAGGTCTATATCGGAGGCGGTCGCTTTATCGATTTTGTAACGATTCCCGAGCCCACCGGCTGCGTTTTGGGGCTCTTGTGTTTCGGCATGCTAACGACGTTTCGTCGGCAGCTTGTCCCACGGTGGTCGAGGTCGTAGGGACAGGATTTCCCGTCAGTCTTCGCCACCGCAGCGGGCAAAGCGCGCCTGGAAGAATCGCAAGTACTTCGGCTCGTGCACCAGCTTGAGTCCACGGACGGTTTCCCGCTGTGCATAGACGGCGGCGACCGATGCGGTGACGACATCCATGTGGGCTTGCGTGTAGACCCGACGAGGAATGGTCAGGCGGACGAGTTCCAGCCGTGGATACCGATGGTCGCCGGTATCCGGGTCGCGGCCGGCGGAAACGATTCCCCGTTCCATCGTGCGGACTCCCGAGTCCAGGTACAGTTCGGCGGCCAGCGTTTGCGCGGGGAATTGATCTTGCCTCACCTGGGAATAAATGGCCTGCGCATCCAGGTAGACTGCGTGGCCACCGATCGGCAGGACAATCGGAATTCCGATTGCTTGCAAGGATCGGCCGAGATACTCGACCTGGCCCACACGAGCACGAACATGGTCGTCGCTTACGGACTCGTCGATACCGAGCGCCATCGCCTCCATGTCGCGTCCGGACATCCCGCCATAGGTGTGTAATCCCTCGTAGACCACGACGAGGTTGCTGGCCTGATCGAAGAGCTCGAGATCATTCAGGGCGAGCCATCCGCCAATATTGACCAGCGAATCCTTCTTTCCGCTCATCGTGCAGCCATCGCTGTAGCTGCAGAATTCCAGCAGGATCTCGGCCACCGACTTGTGACCATAGTTCGGCTCGCGCTGCTGGATGAAGTAGGCATTCTCGACCGCTCGTGTTGCATCCAGCATGACGAGGATATCGTGACGGTGGGCCAACTGATACACCGCCTTGATATTCGCCATCGACACCGGCTGGCCGCCAGCCATATTCACCGTGGCACCCACGCAGATGTACGGTATGCGATCCGCGCCAACGTCTCGAATCAACTGTTCGAATGCTTCCAAATCGACGTTGCCTTTGAACGGTTCCTCTCGCCTGGGATCATGCGCTTCCGGGACGATGACGTCGACGAACCTTCCGCCAGCCAGCTCCTGGTGCAGCCGGGTCGTGGTAAAGTACATGTTTCCTGGCACCACATTGCCCGGTTGGATCAGTATTTGGGAGAGCAGGTGTTCTGCACCACGTCCCTGATGCGTGGGGACCATGAAGCGGTAGCCATAGCGGCGCTGAACCGCGTCTCGCAAGTGGTAATAATTGTCGCTGCCGGCATAGGCTTCATCGCCGACCATCATTCCGGCCCATTGCTGATCGCTCATGGCACTGGTACCGCTATCCGTCAGCAGGTCGATGTAAACATCCCGCGATCGCAGCAGGAAGGTGTTGTATCCTGCTTCCTGGATTGCTGTCATCCGCTGCTCGCGAGTCGTCATTGTCAGCGGCTCTACCACCTTGACTTTCCAGGGTTCGGCCCATGGTCGACGATTCGTAGCTTGAAGCGAGTCGGTCATGCTGTGGACGGTCGTTGGCGAATCCATAGTCACTCAGCTCACTGCTTCTGCCTTCCAGCCGTATTTCACATACTGATGGTCCCAGCTTCCGTCCGAGTAAAGGTCCAACAGCCCATACCCTTCGTCGCAATCCCTGTGACGACCCTTCCACCAGTTTCCGCACACCGCTCCGTTGCATAGATACGTGACACCGTTGTAATCGACCCGATCCACCAGGTGCATATGTCCGCTGACGCACAGGCGGACATTGGGATGCCGACCGAACAGGTCCTTGAGTTTCAGGCAATCTGTGTGCAACAGCGATCCGTCGACGCGAAAGTCGCCGTCGTCGATCTTGGACCAGACGAGCGCCGTGGCGCTCAGGATGGGAATGTGCGACACCACCAGCACGGGCGTCGTCGAGGGAAGGTCGCGTAACGTACGGGTGAGCCAATCGTACTGTGCCTCATCGAGGCATGCCGTATATCCCTCGCTGCCATCGGGCAGCGGCTGGGTACTATCGAGTACGATGAACTGCCAGCCGGCCTGGGCAAACGTGTAGTAGCGATCGTCCAGATGAAGCATCTCGATCGCCCGCTTCTTACCCCAATTGGGTTCGCTGCCTGTGGTCTTACTGCTCGATTTGGCCCATCCCCAGACGTCATGGTTTCCAATGCAGGATCGAACGGGAATGGACGTCTCCTGATTCAAGACACGGTTCCAGATCTGCCACTGGAGCGTCGTACGGGCGTCGTCGGCCCCAAAGCTGTCCATGACCGAGTCGCCCCCGGTAATGATCAGTCCCGGTGGATCGGGCAGATGATGGACGTGACGGAGACAGGCCAGCATGCCCTGCTCCGCAAGCCGTTCTGGTTGAACGTGAATATCCGAAAGGTGTGCGATGCGAAGGGCTCGCTGGCGAGGGGTGGGGGAAGGGGACGCGTCCTGAGCATTGGCGAGCATGCTCCAACTCCCAAGGCCGGCCGTCGCCGCTCCCGCGGCGATCAGCCAGTCACGACGCGTGAAGTCGAACGGTCTCATGACGTTGCTCCTGGAGGTATCCCCGTCTGCCCGATTGGATGGTCGCAGGTGCGCCCGACCGATCGCACGGCTGGCACTCCCCTTGGTGTTGGGGGCAGCGGAATGGGTCGTCGATCAGGGCCAATGTAACGCGCCGCCGCCGGAACGCGAAATGGTATGGCAGCCTGCCAGGGACCGGGTGGTCCGTGAGACACACCATTTTGGGGGGGACCCAGGCCCGCGTACCACGTTATAACTGCACGCCATGCCGCGACTCGTCATCATCGATCATTCGCTCAAGCGCACCGACGGACACCACTACGACTATGCGCTGCACGTGATGCGTGCCGCCGCCGAATTGGGCCTGAAACCGATCTTGGCGACGAACCGCAAGCTCCGACACTGCCCCGCGCTCCCTCCCGGCAGCGCCCATTATCCAGTTTTTCGAAGCAGTACCTATAGTCGTTTTGCGTTGGGGTCGAGCCGACCCCAGAACGGGGGGACGATTCTGCCCGAGCCTGGACTTGCGCGGTCGGCACTCCTTTCGGCTCTCGCCAACCATCTGGGGCGTTGGTTCTTTCACCTCGGTCGGCAGCAGCACATCCAGTCATTCGCGGATGCGTGTCACCGCCTCTTTGCCGATATTGGCTGGCAGAACCGGGATCAGGTATTCCTGCCCACCATGTCCGAACTCGACCTGTTGGGGCTGTCGCGCTTTCTGTCTCAAGTACCGAAGGGGATCTCCGCAGATTGGCATGTCCAATTCCATTACGCCCCCGTAACGGACGGCACGCAGGGGGCCGATGAAGCGATTCGGCACATGGAGGCGATGAAGCAATCCCTTCACATGTCGGCTGCCGGGCTATCGGGCTGGCGGCTCCACTATTATGCGACAACGGAAGGCCTCTGCCGGCACTACAACCAGCTGTGCTGTGGTCAATTCCAGCTGCTGGCATACCCGATCAATCCCGCACTCCTGGGCCCGCTGCCCGACCGACGGAATCCCAGGCCGATGCGCGTGGCTTGTCTGGGAGGGCCACGTGAGGAGAAGGGGCTTGCGGCACTTGTGGAGGCTTCGTCCGAACTGGCATCGGAGATCCAAGGTGGCCAATTGCAATTTCTCGTGCAGTCCCATCGGACCAAGCAGTCGGCGCGATGGCGCTCGCGCGGGCGACGGCGGGAATCGGTGGAACAGGCCGATGCGGCTTGCATGCGCCTGCCGCACCCCCTGGCCATCGACGCGTATGTCCATTTGATTCGATCCGCCGACATCGGCTGGATGTTGTACGACCGCCGGCGCTACGCAATACGGCGAGCAGGTGTCCTGGGAGAGTTCTTGGCGGCGGGTGTCCCCGTGGTGGTGTCCGCGGGCTGTTGGCTGGCGGATCAGGTTGCGGAACCCGTATATCGGCACGTGGAACGGCTTTGCGAGACTGCGACCCTGGTCACGAGGTCACCTGGCACAGCATGCCGTCAGTCGAACCAGTGGACCATCCGCGAGCGTCCGCGGGAGTCGCGTGAGTGCGTTGTCTCCCTGATGCGGCCACGACGGTGTGATACCAGCCGCCTCGTGCAGCTGACCATTTGCCAGATCAGCGCGTCGGGACAGGAAGTGGATGTATGCGTCACATTGCATGGCCAGCGACCCGAATCGGACTGGGTGCATGTGTTGATTCCCTTGCACGCCAGCACGCAGGAAATTCACTGTCGTTGGTCGGTGTCGGAGTCGCATGATCCTTCCGGCGTCGAATCCATTCAGGCGAAGTTTCTGGAACCGCTGCCAGACTTCCATGCGGGGCGGCCCATGGGAGCGGTGGGGCTGATGGCCGCGACTCCGTTCGAAGCCGTCCGCCAATTGCGAGATATCTTGCGGCACTATGACCACTATCGCACGACCGCGGCAGAATTTGCACTGGAGTGGTCCGCCCGCCATGATCCTCGACAGACGGTGCGACAATTATTGAATGGCTCGGGGTAACGGTATCACGTAATGTTGGGCTGGGTTCGTCGATCCCATCCGCAATGCGTTGCCACCGTGCGGTACGAGCCCACGTTCATGCGCAGGAACTTATCCCCAGCCCTGCTTCCACTAAGCGGCCTGCGAAGCCGCTTCTGGCTTCGGCGCGGGTGGCGCCTTGGCGAATTCCATTTCCCAAAGACGGGCCTGCTTGAAGAAGGTGATGAAGAAGGCCTGCAAGAAGCAGACCTGCAGGCCAGGTAACCCGTCCAGAAAACCGAGCCGCACAAGGTACAACCAAACGAACCTCAGAAACGGGCGAAACAGCAAGTTGACAAACGTAACATGCTCGCCGCGTCCCCATTTTTCCAAGGCGCCCAGTTTGGTGTAGCGGATGTGCTTATCCAGGAACTGATCATAGCTCCAGTAAGTGTAGTGGAGCATGCTATGCCGGAGCTTACCGACTTGCCGTCTCGGACGATGGATTTGCTCGTGCACCAATCCTTCCTGATAGCGGCAGCGGTCACGCCGGAAGAGGCGAAAGGCCTTGTCTGTACCCCAGACGCCGTAGCGGATTTCGTGCCCCATGAAGAAGCCACGTCGGTGAATCCAGTATCCGTCGACGTGCGGGGGAGTGGTTTGTAATTTCTTCCGGATCTCGCGCGTCAGTTCGGGTGTCAAGCGTTCGTCGGCGTCCACAATCAGCACCCACGGGTGGCTGGCGTGGTCGAGCGCCCAGTTCTTAAAGCTAGCATAGCTGCGAAAATCGCGCTCAATGATGCGGCACCCGCCCAGAGACCGCACGATCTCCAGGGTATCGTCTTCGGAGCCGGAATCTGCGACCAGGATCTCATCCGCGACATCCCGAACGCTTTCGATACACGATCGAATGTTGGCGCGTTCGTTCTTGACAGGGAGTAAGACGCTCAATTTCTGGGGCATCGGCGCACGCAGCGGGCCGCACTAGCGGGAATAGAACGGATGGCGAACGGTACCTTGGCAAACCAGGAAGGGCAAGATCGGTGTGCTCGTTTTGAGTTTCGGGCAGTCAGAATTGCGTGGATTGAGCGAAAACGCTACGCTCGCCGCCGGCGCGGGAATGTCATGATCGTGGATCACTTGAACACCTATGCTGGCGGCGGGGCGGCGATTGCCGCCCGAAGGATTCATGATTCAGTGCGAGCCCAGGGGGTCGACAGTCGATTCTGGCTCAGTCGCCTTTCGGAGATGTCGCCGATCTCCGATGCCCGCCTGCTGACCTGGCAGACCAGTCGACCTGCAGGCCTGCGAACGATCTGGGAGGGACTCTGCAGCCAGTGCCGCAGGGCGGCATGCAAGCTGCAGCAGGCACGCAGCGTCGGGAAGCGGCCCTGCGGTTCCGAGCCCTTTTCCGTTCCCAGGACGCATCAGGCGACGCCGTTTCCCCAGTCATGGCTGTACGGCGATGTGTTGCATTTGCATTGGATTGCAAAGTTCTTTGACGAGACATCCTTCTTCACCACGATGCCTCGCGGCAGGCCCATTGTGTGGACGCTCCATGACATGCACCCCTTGACCGGTGGCTGCCACTATTCGGGGACCTGCGAGGGCTTTACGCGTGCCTGCGGCCATTGCCCACAGCTGAGGCGACCGGGAGAGCACGACCTGTCCCGACGGGCGTGTCAGGCCCGGGTTGCGGCACTTCGGCACTGCACGGTGCATGTCGTCGCGCCCTGCCGATGGCTGGCCAGCGCCGCGGAACGCAGCCAGGTCTTCGCGAATGCCGCCAGTATCCAGGTCATTCCCTACGGATTGGATACGACGCTCTTTGCACCTCAGGATCGCCTCACTTCCCGGCAGGAGTTGGGGATCCCCCAGGATGCACGCGTTGTCGGCTTTGGTGCCGATGCCCTCAAGGTCGATCGTAAGGGGATCGCAGTCTTGCTGTCGGCCCTGGAAATGCTGGCGGGTGAATTCCCCCTTGTGGGACTGGGATTTGGACGGGGGGGATGGCCGGTCGGAACGAAGTCAGGCTGCCGGGTGATCTGGCCTGGCTACGTGGCGGATGCGCGGCGACAGGCTGCCATCTATTCGGCAGCCGATGTCTTTGCGTTGCCCAGCTTGGAGGACAACCTCCCGCAAACGGGGCTCGAGGCCATGGCCTGCGGTGTCCCCGTGATCGGTTCGGACGTGGGCGGTATCCCCGACTTCGTCCATCCAGGAGTCACGGGACTGCTGTCAGGTCCCGGGAATGTCGCCGACCTGGCGCGGCAACTGGCGTGGATGTTTCGACATCCGGAAGCGATGCGAGCTATGGCAGGAAATGCTCGCCGACAGATGGAAGCGTCATACCATTCGGACCGACAGGGGCGAGACTACCTTCGGTTGTATGAGTCAGTCTGCCGGAACGATACGTGAGTCGCGATAGGCGAAGACGTTCACGGACGAGTCGATTCCCAGCTCCGGTCGCACCTGGACGAAAGGGCGGGGCGAGCCAAGCTGAGATGCGAGCTGGACACGAAACCCCGCATCCCGCAGGATCTGCAGCAGTTCGCACAGCTCTTGTTCGCGATCCACAAAGGAATGGTATTCCACCAACACGCGGCGCACCTGCTGCAGCTGGTCGCGGCAATCGGCCAGGACATCGAATTCCGCTCCTTCGATGTCGAGCTTCAGCATGTCCAAGGGTTCTTCGAGCAACGGCCGAAGGCGTTGGGTGGGGACCGCCCGCGGCACTTCGCCCCGATGGGGCTTGCCCAGACGGCCGGCATCGGCCCCCTCTCGGAAAAAGGCCTGGTGTCCGTTCGACGTCCAGATCGCCTCTCGCCGAAGCTGCACGTCCTGCAAACCAAAGGACTCGATGTTCCGTTGGAGCGCGTCAAATGCCTGGTCGTCCGGTTCGAATGCAGTGACGACCGCCGTAGGGTGAAGCTGCTTGAACCGAATGACGCTCAGGCCAATGTTGGCACCTCCATCGATGATCCGAGGGGAGGGTTCATCCGACGGGAAATCGTAGAGACCGCGGAGCATGATCTCGCGGTAACTGTAATAGAAGGAACGGCTGTCGATGACGTGCAGTGGCGGACCGAGAATCCGCGTGACGAACGGACGGCGGCGAGGCATCCGCTTGATACGCCACAGTGCCAGACGTATAGGCCACGAACCGTTACGGCCTTGCGGGTGCACGCGAACCGTCACTCCTTCGGTCGGCTACGCGTAAGGGATCGATCGGGATCAGCATTTCTTAGGTCCGGACATGGAACTTTGAGCCCGGATCACCTGTTCGATCTCTTGCGCACTCATCCCCCGATCCAGCATCTCCCGTTTCAGTTCAATCTCCTCTCGGTGGCAATGATATTGCCGAACGAACTTGGCGATCGAGGTGATGGTGCCGGCGACCGCCGTGATCAAAACGACCAGGACGATCATGTTGAACGGAACGGGTATCGATGAGATGAACTCCATAAATCGGGTCATGCTGAATTATCTCCCGCTTTTCCGCGAACAGCCAGGGCCTGCTGGGGGCCCATCCATCGAGAATTCGTCCCGGGGGGCGGCTTCTTGTTACAAAACGGGGATGGAGGCCGAACTTTCCAGATCACGGCGACACCGGGAGTGGAGGATTGCCCCCGATCAGGGGGGGCATGGGGCAGTCGAGTGCGTCGGCGATTACCCGCAACAGCTCCCCTTCCTCGACACGGACGCGTGTGTCGGCCGCGATGCACTCGGAACACGCCTCCAAAACGCGCTTCTTGATCGCGGGGCTGGCGGAGGAAAGCTGATCCAGCGCTGCGTCGAGCGGCTTGAGGCCACTTTCCGACCTGGGCGCGAGGACCAGGACCGGGTGCGGAGCGGATGCCAGGCGCGAGGCTCCCTGCTGGAAGGCGTGCTCGGCGGCATCGTCCCCCGTGTGTCCCAAGTGCGCCAACGTCGAGAGCAGGGCTCGGCAGGCGGGCAACAACGGCTCCCATTGGGTGTACCGAGTTTCGCCGCGATCCTCGGGGGCACCGGCGTGATGTGAACGCCGAGCTGAATCGCGAGTTCGAAGTCGAGGAACGAGCCGCTTGAGCACCAACCGATGCACGGCATATTCAAAGAGCGTCACCTGCCGGTCGGCTTGAATCAATTGCTGGACATCGGTCTTGAAGCTGGAAAACTGGCCCTCGGACAGTCCCTGCAAGGCGGGCACGACCAGAGATACCAGGGGGAGACGTGTCTCCGCGTGAAGTTTCGCGACGTAAGGGGCCATCCGCAGCGTTTCGTGACGGGCGCGTGGATCGACATGCGCCTCCAAATAGGCCAGCTGCCTGCGCCGTACGTCCGACTCGTCGGTGTCGATCAGCAAGGCGTAGATCGTGGCGATTGCCCCCAGAGGGTCTCGAACCTCCGCCTGGAGTTCGGGGGGCAACGCCTGGATCAATCGCGCCGCATAGTCGATATGTTGTGTGGTTGGAGCACCGATTTGCGCGACGGCCTCCAACGGGTGTGCCCCCATCTCCCGCGATCCCACGACCGCCTGCTCATGTAGCGCCTCCCCGGCGAAGGAAGCGCGGCGGGCCGCCAGGCTTCCCGGATCGATCAAGTCGCTCGGTCGAAAAGCAACGGGGGCTACGGGGGGAAACGTGCCGTCGAACGTGCTGTCAATTCGGAGGATGCGTTCCTTCAACGGGGGATGTGTCGAAAGCATCTGCAGAAACTTGGTAGCTACGCCATTTCCAAAGAACAGGTGGCTGGCCTCCTCGGCTTGTGGCGAGACCAGGCGTGAGCCCGATGCCAGTCCCCCCAGTTTCTTCAGGGCCCCCGCGATGCCCTGTGGCAACCGGGTGAATTGCACGGCGGACGCATCGGCCAGGAACTCGCGCTGCCGGGAAACGGCGCTCTTGATCAGGTTCCCGAAGAACAAGCCGACGTAACCGATCAAGTAAAGGCAAAGTCCAATCAACGGCAGGGCATTATTCGCTTTCTTCCCGTCGCCGGACCTGCCGCGAAACCGCATCAAGAACCATCCGATCAGCGAGATCAACAAGATCCCATGCAAGAGACCCATCAAACGCAGGTTCAGCCGCATGTCGCCATTGAGAATGTGGCTGAACTCGTGTGCGATCACTCCTTGCAATTCGTCGCGGTTGAGCGAGTGAATGGCCCCCTGGGTAACGCCAATCACTGCATTCTGAGGCGTCGTCCCTGCCGCAAAGGCGTTGATTCCCGGTTCGTGATCGAGCAGATACACCGGGGGGACGGGGGTCCCCGAAGCGATGGCCATTTCATCGACCACGTTCAAGAGAACGCGCTCGGCCAGGTCGGTCGTGTTGGCCGGGACGCGGCGGCCTCCCAGGGACTGCGCGACGGCCTCCCCGCCCCCGGAAAGTGCGGCGATCTTATAGAGGCTGCCGATACCGATGACCGCCAACGTCCCACCACTGACGGCAAGCAGCAGGTCCGGATGCCATAAATATGTCAGTCCTGACTTCTGGGGATCCTCGTCAAAGGCTAGAATCCCGACCACCACCAGGTACACCGTGGCGATGATCGAGATCACCGCCAGGATGAAATAGGTCACTAGCCATCGTGACTTGCGCCGGGCTTGATCTTGATGCTGGAAGAAATCCATGGTGCTGCGGCGTTCGCGCCCGGGAGGGATCGTGATCGGTCTGTCGGATCAAGGCGGGATTCGGGGTGGGTCCGAACCGTGGGCCAACCGGTGGTGAACGTCCGGAAGATCAGAACTTGACCTTTACCGGATCTCGCTGAGTGACGTCCGCCACCTGGAACAACTCCGCGGCCGGGAAATCCGCGAATCCGACCACCAGGCTATTGGGAAACACCTCGCGCGCCGTGTTGTAGTTCATGACCGCGTCGTTGAAGGCTTGCCGCGCAAAGGCGATCTTGTTTTCGGTACTGGTCAATTCCTCCTGGAGCGCGAGCATGTTCTGGTTGGCCTTCAGGTCCGGGTACGCTTCCGCAAGTCCCAGGAAGCGGTTCATACTCCCAGTCAGGGCGGTCTCCGCCACAGCCAAACCCTGCATGGCCGCGGGACTGCCCGGATCGGCCGCGGCCGTTTGGCCCGCCGACATGGCGGCATTCCGAGCGTGGATGACCGCCTCCAGTGTCTCTCGCTCATGCTTCATGTAACCCTTCGCCGTTTCCACAATATTCGGGATCAGGTCATATCGGCGTTTCAGCTGCACATCAATCTGAGCAAAGGCATTCTTGAAGCGATTCTTCAGCGCCACGAGCCGATTGAAGATGCCAATAAAGTACATCAATACGAGAATGGCGAAGACGCCAAGTCCAATCAGGACGACGAGATTCGTTGACATTGCGGACATGCGGGGAACTCCGACGGGCCAGTGCGCTGCATTCCCATGGCGGAATTGCCACGGGTCGCATTGTATGGTAGTTCGGATAATAGGTCGGTTTCTTGGTACTGTCGATTGGGCACCCGCTCGCGAGCTCCCGATCCGCCCCCTTGGATACGGGAGCGCCGAACGCCCGTTTTTGCTGGATGGAAGAACCATTGTGCTCCATGGTTTCGCCGCCACGGGCAGGGTGGCATGCAGGTTGGCATGCAGGGTGGCATGCAGGTTGGCGGCCGCCCGATCCACTGGGGCGTCCGACGGGGGACGACCGTCATTGGTCACGCGTTTTACAGAAAATCCGGACGCCGTTTCGGAGGCGTGAGTTTGCGCCGGCCGATTCTCCAGTTACGATGGATCGTGCATGAGCCGATCCGCAAGATACCCAGGAATCCTACGCTGTTTTCGGGTTGCCCGTGTCGGCAGCCGATGCGACGCGGGGCGGCAAATCGGGGACCGTCATGTGGGTCGCGCTGCGGGGGCACGTCCCAAGAGCCCATGGGGCAAAGGGCTTTGGCTGGTGACCTGCCTGTTGCTGGCCGCCGGTTCCCGCCTCGCCTCGGCGGCGGATGAGCTCCCGGGAGTGGCTCCCAAGGTACCCGTGATCCTCAGCGGGGCCGTATTGCACCCCGTCAGTGGACCCGTGATCGAAAACGGGACGCTGGTCTTCAAGGGTGGAAAGATTATCACCGTCCAGTCCGGTGCGCTGGCGACGCCGCCGCCCGATGCCCTGACGATCGACGTTTCGGGGCAGCATGTCTATCCAGGATTGCTGGATGCCGATTCGGCCATTGGGCTGGTTGAGATTCAGGCGGTGCGTGCCACGGTGGACGTGCAGGAAGTGGGCTCCCTGAACCCGAATGCCCAGGCCTTTGTTGCCTTTAATCCGGACAGCGAGTTGATTCCCGTGGCGCGGTCGGACGGAATTCTGTTGGCCCTGTCGGTGCCTCGCGGGCCCTTTCTCTGTGGACTCTCGGCGCTCATGCAAATGGATGGTTGGAACGCCCATGACATGGCGCTGCGTCGCATGGTGGGGTTGCATGTCAACTGGCCACTCACGCCCTATCGATTTGCCACGGAACTCGATCCGAAGGTACGCGCGGAAATCAAGCGGCGAGAGGTCCAGCTGAACCAGTTCCGCGAGATGTTGGAACAGGCTCGCGCGCTGGAACAGTTGCCAGCGGACGAGCGTGCGGCGGATGCCAATTTGCGGCTGGAGGCGATCGCTCGTGTGGTGCGGCGGGAGATTCCCTTGATCGTGCGCGCGGATGAGCTGATGCAGATCCAGGAGTGCGTGGCGCTGGCCGAACAGTTCCGCCTGCGGTTGATCATCTCGGGAGGTTATGACGCGCCCCTCTGTGCGGACCTGTTGAAGAAGCACCAGGTGCCGGTCATTGTGACGGGGACGCATCGATTGCCCTTGCGTGTGGATTCTCGCTACGACGAGCCATTCACGGTGCCGGCTCGGTTGCACCAGGCGGGCGTTCCATTTTGCCTGGCTGGTTACGACCGATTCTCCGCCTCAGGGCTGCGGAACCTGCCGCAGCACGCGGGTACCGCAGTCGCTTTTGGCTTGCCACGCGAGGCCGCGATCCGCGCGATGACCCTTTCAGCAGCGGAGATCCTTGATGTGGACGATCAGGTTGGATCGCTGGATGTCGGAAAGCTCGCCACCCTGATAGTGACGAGCGGTGACCTCCTGGAAATCCCGGCGCAGGTTACGAGGGCGTTTATTCGTGGGATCCCGGTTGACCTCGACAATCGCCAGAAGCGGCTGTGGCGCAAGTATCGCGAGAAGCATCGGCGACTGGCTACGGATGCCCAGTCGGGTCCTGGACAGCCACTCGGAGGAGGGGACAGGTCCGCGTCAGAAAGCCCCGGGAGCGGGGCAGCGAAATAGGTTCGCCTTCCTGCTCCAGCGAGATGCTCGCACGTGCCCCGAGTACAGGGCCTCTCCCGACGCCATGCGCAGCCGTTGGGCGGCGCCGCTCGGCAATGGGGTGACAGAGGCGATTTCGTGCCTGGCACGATCTCCATGTGCCGGACGCGTGATGTCAGGCAAGTGGCGGAACCGGGCTGAAATCCCGGCGTCGCAACTTGCAGGAATCGGCCTGGTCCGATAGCCTTTCCTGCATCATGGGACTCATCCGCTGTCCAGAGTGCGGAAGCGCGTTCGACTGGCAGGCCGCCACGGCCCGGCCGTTTTGCTCCGATCGTTGCCGCCAGCTGGACTTGCGGCGTTGGCTGGATGAAGAATACATGGTCCGCTGTCCTCGCGCGGACAGCGAACTGGACGGATGGGACGAGGATCGAATCGATTCGCCACAGGACGAGGACCGAAATGAGTGACCGAGCCTGCGACTCGTCGACAGTCGAGCGGCAACCTTGGCTGATCTTGACTCGAACGTTCAGTCTGGCCACGGCCGTGCACGTGATGATCCTGGCCACTGTAGGAGCACTTGTGACGACCGTGGGCTGGCGGCTTGCGGAGCGACTTCTGCCGGCCGACTTCGCCGCAAGACACCCTGCCATGGTGCACGACGTGGCATACTTCAACGCATGGCCGGGCGCACGGATCGAGCCGCGGCGGCCGCTTGATGGAAGTCCCCTGTTTCCCCATCTATGGCAGGCGACAGGGTTTCCACCGGATGACCCGATCCGAGCCATCCCCTGCCGCATGACGATCCCCATCTTGCGGTATCTGGAGCTGAGTGCGTTTGGGCCCTCCATCGTCTACTATCTGATTGGCTTTGTCTGGACGCTGGTGGTCTGGTCCTTTGTGGGGACAGCCATTTGTCGCATGGCGGCCTTGAAGTTCACTCGCGACGAGCGCGTGGAACTTCGGGACGCAGTGGCATTCGCACGCAAGCGGATGCGTTCCTGTTTGGGGGCCTATATCCTGCCGATGATTGGAATTGCGTCCCTGGCCCTGCCGACGGCGTTTCTCGGCCTGGTCTTGCGCTGGGATCCAGGGGTGATCCTTGCCGGATTGCTGTGGATCTTTATCGTTACCTTTTCATTCATGATGGTGCTCCTCTTGCTGGGCCTGTTGTTTGGCTGGCCGCTCATGTGGGCGGCGGTGGCCACAGAGCAAACCGATGCCTTCGACGCGGTCAGCCGCGGCTATGCGTACACCTACCAAAAGCCCTTTCGCTACGTGGCGTATGCGCTGGTCTGTGCGTTGTGCGGGATCTTGGGTTGGCTCGTCATTTGGGGGATTTCCGAGGGAATGATTGGCCTGGCCTGGTGGGCTGCGTCGCTGGGCGCCGGTCGCGATCGCATGCTGGAAATCCAGCGCATGGCAACCGAGGCACAGACCGGCAGCACGCTGCTCCGGATTGGAAGCGAGCTGATTGTCTTTTGGAATATCTTGATCCGTACGTTTGCGTCCGGGTTCGCGTACAGCTTCTTTTTCACTGCCGCCGTAGGCATCTACTTGTTGCTGCGCCGTGATGTGGACGCCACGGAACTCGACACCGTTTCCGTGGATGCGGTGGAGATGGACGATTCCCCATTGCCCAGTGTCACTGCGGCGAAGACACATGCGGGCGAAGCGGAAATTGCGAGACCGCATGCGAGCAACAGCGGCGACGCAACGAGTGCCCGCCCCGCGGAACACTTGTCGGAACCTGGTAACCACGATTCGGTTTAGAATTGCATGCAACTGATTGCCATTCCTGACTGGGTGAACACCTGGTTAACTCCACTTTGGTTGATGGGGCTGGGGTCGTTGGCGGGGCTGCTGGCGCTGTCGGCGACCTGGGGCCTCGTGTGGTTGATATCCCGCCGCCGGGCGAACGAAGTCCTCGGGATCTGCCGCGAGGGAGTGCTTCCACCGCTGTTGTGGATGGCAGGCGCATTCGCCCTGATGGGGGTGATGGGAACGTTTCTGGTCCGGGATAGTACGCCGATCCTGGCGTCCCTGGTGCGCCTGCCCTTTACCGGCCAGTTCGTGGTCGCGCAGGTGGTTCCCGCCGCCGAGGATGACGAGGCAGAGCCTCCTTGGGTTGACCTGCCTGCGGCATTTCGCGGCGACGAATTGCGATCGATTCAAGTGCTGTCCGCGAATGACGCAGAGGTCCGCAGCCACGAGTTGCTTGGCGAAATACCGGCCGTTCAGATCGATGTGACGGGGGGAGAAACCCGGAACTGGGAGCGTGTCGCGGAACGGGGTGACTTGCTGGACGGAATCCGTTTTTCCCAGCTGCAAGCCCGCAATCTGGGGGATCGACCCGCAGAAGTTCGACTCGTCATCACGACCGCACCCCAGCATCCCCAAGCCACTACGGTCTTCCACGTTGCCGCCGCGGTCATCGTGGCCTTTCTGGTTTACCTGGTGATGCGACTGGCATTTCCCAAGATGTCCGCCATCAGTCTGGCGACGGCGAAATCGCAAATGGCACAGCCCCTGTACCTGATCCTGTTGGGGCTTGGTTTCTTTCTGTTGGCACTTTTTATCTTTGTCCCCTACCACACGTTTGGTGAGGACATCAAAGTGCTGAAGGACTCTGGCCTGACGCTGATCCTGGTCTTCTCGGTATTGCAGGCTGTGTGGGCCGCCAGCACTTCGGTCGAGGATGAGATCGAAGGAAAGACCGCGTTGACGGTGCTCTCGAAACCTGTCGGTCGACGACAGTTCATTCTGGGTAAGTTCTTTGGCATCTCCTGGGCGTCGGTTGTGTTTATCGCGGCCTTGGGGGCCTGGTTGCTGATCCTGGTTTCCTACAAAGCGATCTACGACGCTCGCGAGACCTCCAATCCCACCCCGGAATGGCAAGAGAGCCATGTGGAGATGATGCGCACCATTCCAGGACTCGCGCTGGCCCTGATGGAAACACTGGTCTTTATTTCCATCAGTGTGGAGATCTCTACGCGGCTGCCGCTCTTGGCGAACATGACCATCTGTTTTGCGATTTACGCATTTGGCCATCTGACCGCGCAGCTGGTACAGGCGGGGGAAGGCCGTCTGGAGAACGTCGAGTTCATGGCCCAGTTCATCGCGACCGTGTTGCCGGAACTGGATCATTTCAATATCTCGGCGGCCATCGCCAAAGGGATTGACGTTCCGATGGCCTACGTCCTGACGGCGGCGGTCTACTGCATCTTGTACTGCACGATGGCCCTGCTGCTGGCCTTCGTGCTGTTTGAGGACCGCGACCTGGCATGATTCGAGTGTCAACGAGGCCCAGGCCCCATCCCAAATTGCGATGATCCCCTCACCCCGACCCTCTCCCCCACGAGGCGTGGGGGAGAGGGGGCAGGACATTGGTATTCGCGGCAATAAAAAAATCGGTCACGGTGTTGCCCCTCACCCCGACCCTCTCCCGCATCCCAGCGAACTGGAACGGGGGAGAGGGGGCAGGACATTGGTATTCGCGGCAATAAAAAAATCGGTCACGGTGTTGCCCATCGCCCTGACCCCCTTCCCCGAAGGCGGTGAGAGGGTTTCGTCGATTTCTGGGATTGGTCCCGAGTCTTCATCGCGTTGCCGCGGGAACTTCCCTCGCTTGCGGTGCTCGTCTTGATCGTCGCCGTGGCTGCCTCTGCCGGACCCTCAGTGCTTCATCCTGACTGCAGTCGGTCGTAGCAGTACACGTGTACGTGATCACCGGCGGGAATGCTGGCGACGGTCTCCGGCACGATGACGAAGCCGTCCGCCAGCGTCGTGGAGCTCAGCCGCGAAGCGCCGGATCGAGCGATCGGGTGGACCTGTTTCCCTAGGACGCGGACGCGGATGTAGTCGGTCCGTCCCAGCGGGGTTTCCATCGGTTCTGCCAGCGGCAGGATCCGCACCTGGTAGGCCCAGTCGCCAAGACCCGAGGTGCGTCGAATCAGGCGGCCTGCAAAGAACTCGTAGGTGCAAAGGCAGGCGACTGGGTTGCCCGGCAGCAGCGTTATGATCCTTCCTTCCAGGGTGCCCAATCCGACGGGATTCCCTGGTCGCATGGCGACTCCATGAATGTCCAGTCGACCATGTTGACGGACCAGGTCGGGCGCAAAGTCCTCGCGGCCAGCGCTGGTACCGCCCGAAACGATCACCAGATCGGCCGGAGATTGGAGTGCCTTCAGGATGGCCTCGGGATCGTCCGGGACCTGGAGATACTGAACGATCTGGCCGCCGTCGCGTTGCACCAGGGCCTCGAGCATGGGGCCATTGGAGTCACAAATCTGGTGGCCGTGAGGCTGCGAGCCGGCTGGCAGCAGTTCATCCCCCGTGACCACGATCGCGACGCAGCAGCGGGCGTAGACGGGAACTCGAGCCACGCCGGCCGACGACAGCAAGCCAACGTCTTGAGGCCGCAGCCGGCGGTTCGACTTCAGCAGTTCGTCCCCTTGGCGAAAGTCCTCACCAATCGGACCGACGTTTTTTCCCGGTTCGATGGGGCGGGTGAATTCCACGAAATCATGGCGAGGTCCGGCGACCTGCGTCGGCGTGCCGGTATGTTCCACGGGGACGACGGCATCCGCGCCAGAGGGCATCGGGGCGCCCGTCATGATGCGAAGAACCGTGCCGGGTCTCAGGCTTCCGGCATCTCCTTGAACGCCAGGGAAGATCTGTCCAGACACGGGCAGAATCACCGGATTCGTGCCACTCGCTGCGGCAAGGTTGGACGACCGTACCGCGTAGCCGTCCATCATGGCCCGGGGAAAGGCCGGCATATCGTCGGTCGCGATCAGGGCGGAAGCCAAGACCCGCCCGGCGGCCTGCCTCACGTCGACTTCCTCCTGGCGACGATGCGGCACCTGCCGGTCAACCCATTCCCAGGCCTCTCGCACCGAGCTGCGTCTATTCGTTACGGCCATGGTCATGGGGTCCATCCGCCGGGGCGGGAGGTAGTTTGGCGATGTGTTGTCGCCAGGCATCCAGTTGCTCGGGTGAAATACTGTTCTCCCGCACCAGGGAGTGTTGCAGCCCACGATCCATCCCCAGGATGTGGACATCCAGTGTGAGTCGTCCGTTTTCCTCGTAGCGGAAGCGGACTTCGATGGGGGTTTGTGCGGGCAGGTCGTCGGGCAGCTCGCGGACCACGCATTCGCCCAGTTGCACGCAGTCGGCCGGATGGGTGCTCTCCCCTTCCACGATCGGGATCAGCACCGATCGCTGATCGTCTTTTTGTGTCTTGAAGACGCGTCGGGCAGCAGCTGGCAGTGGTGAATTGCGGGGAATGAGCACGGCGGTGCGAGGGTGCTGGGTCAGGGAATCGGTACCGGCCACCCCCAAACTGTGTGAATTGATGTCGCGAATGCGAAAGGTAGGCCTGTTCTTCCTGCCATGCGCGAGCAGGAATCCGGCGCGCAGTGCAGCTCCGTGGGCCACCGCTTCATCCGGCGAGATGGCGGAGTTGGGTTCTTTCCCGGAGAGGCGGCGAAGCATGGCGCGGACGGCGGGCATCCGCGTGGCTCCGCCCACCAGCAGCACGTCATCGATCTGCCCCCAGGTCAGGCCGCTGGCCGCGACCGTTTCTTCCACGGTGAATCGGGTTCGTTCCAGCAGATCGGAGGTCAGGTCTTCGAACTCCGCGCGGCGGATCTCTTGTCGCCAGGATCGGCTATGACCGTCGCAGGCGATCCAGGCCTTGTCGCGAACCGAAAGGGTGCGCTTGGCCTCTTCGCATTCTCGCCACCACCGTGCGCAGGTCGTGGGATCATCGCGCGGGTCAAAGCCTTGATCTCGCACAAATGCTTGCGCCACATGGTGGAGCAGGCGTTCGTCCCAGTCGTAGCCTCCGAGCTGCACATCGCCATCGGTAGCCAGCGCCGTCAGCTGAGAGCCCTGGACCTCCAGCACGGTCACGTCAAACGTGCCGCCCCCCAAATCGTACACCAGCAACCGCCGCGAGGCCGATTCGCTCAGGCCCGCCAGGTGCTGATATCCGAACGCGATTGCCGCGGCCGTGGGCTCATTGATGATGTCCAGGACTTCCAGGCCCGCCATGTATCCTGCATCTTGAGTCGCCTTGCGACGGAGTTCGTCAAAGTACGCGGGCACGGTGATGACGGCCTGGGTCACGCGCCCGATCTGGCGGGAGGCGTCGACTCGCAGTTTATTCAGGATCCAGGCCTCGAGCGTTTCGGGCGGGTACTGGCGTCCACCGAGCGGCCGTGAGTAGAATCGCCGCCCCAATTCACGTTTCGGACAAATGGCCACACTGGCGGCGTCCGTGCTGAGCGCCCGCAAGGCCTCTTTGCCAACAATGACCTCGTCCCCCTCGAAAAAAACCGCACTTGGGGTCAGTCGATCTCCTTCGGCATTGGCGAGCGCGCGAGGCTGTCCGGATTCGTCGAGACAGGCCACCACCGAATAGGTGGTTCCCAGGTCAATTCCGACGGCGAGTTGGGAAGCGGAATCCATGGTGTGCGGTGGGTTACCCCCAAGGAGGCGTGGGCGGGTCGAACGGTTTCATGGCGAGGTCTCCCCGAGTGGGCCCTTGTCCTCGGGGCGGGCCACCTTGCGCGTGTTCCATGCGGACGTCCAGGACCTGCCGTACCATGTCTTCAAACGTGGCAAATCGGCCTTCCCCCCGCAAGGCGGCTTTCCAGCCGGGCAGCGTATCCTCCAGACCATGGTTGGCTCGCTGAATATCGAGGATCATCTCACGCGCAATGCCTGGAACCCGCAGCCTCACCTGGAGCTGGCCGTCTTGGGCCAATTCATAGATCACTTGTACCGGATGACCCTTCCGCAGGCCGACAGGCAACCTGTCCAGAATGGCGTGTCCGATCGTTACGCAGGACGTTGGTTCCGGGTTCTCGCCCTCCAGAATTTTCACAACGATGGACGTCTGGTCATCCCAGCGCGTGGTGAAGTGCTCGATAACACTGGTGGGCAGCGGTGTGTTTCGAGGGATCAGGATGCGGTTCTCCTTGCGACCGGTCGCCAGATCGACCCCCTCCATCCCCAGACTGTGGGTCGAAACATCCACGACGCGGACTCGCAAGGGGCTGAAGTTCCCGTCCGCCTGCCCCAGGCGAAAGGCGGCATAGATGGCGGCCCCTCGGGCGATTGCTTCGTCAGGGTTCACCGTTTGATCGGGTATCCGCCCGGACAGTTTGCGAATCATCCGCTGGACCATCGGCATGCGTGTCGCGCCGCCCGCGAGCAAAATGCGGTCGAGGCGGTTCCATGGACATTGGCATTGCCGCAACAGTTCCGTGGTGGTGTGCGCGGTCCGCTCCAGCAGATCCTCGGTCAGCAACTCCAATTGGGACTGCGTGACCGGGACATCGCGACGCGCATCGGCGAATTCGATGGGAATGGTGACGCTGTGGCGAGAGGAGAGGGATTCACGTGCATCCTGAGCTACGCGTCGTAACCGGGCCATGGCGGCGGGATCATCGCGTGGGTCTTGCCGAAACCTGCCTTCGAACTTTTGCACGAGGTAATCGAGCAGGCGTTGATCCCAATCTCTGCCACCCAGCTTGACATCGCCGTCGGTAGCCAGGGTCCGCACGCTGTGGGGAGCCAGTTCAATCAGGGTCACGTCGAACGTGCCTCCGCCCAGGTCATAGACCAGCAGGCGGAGCGTTTCGGCCGGGGCCCCTGAGGCATTCAGATAGCCGTGGTATTCGCCGAACGCCAGGGCGGCGGCCGTCGGTTCATTCACGAGCTCGCGGACTGGCAGTTCTGCCATTTCCGCCGCCAGGGTGGTGGCTCGGCGACGGATGTCATCAAAATAGGCTGGGACCGAAATGATCGCGGGGTGCCCTTTGCCAATGGCGCGATCTGCCATCTGGCGCAGTTCTCTCAGGATGCCGGCTTGCAGGACTTCGGGCGGAAACCACTGACCTCGGACAGGGGCGTGATACCGGGTTGCGCCCATATCTCGCTTGGGCGATTCTGCCACGCCTTCGGGATCCAGGGCCAGGGCCTTCAATGCCTCGCGGCCGACGACGATTCCCTCATCGCTGAGATACACGACGCTGGGGATCAGCCGTTCGCCCAGTTCCGATGTCAAGAGCTCGGTGCGGCCTGCCGGCGACACGATGGCTACTGCGGAATTGGTCGTTCCCAGGTCGATTCCCAGGGGGACCGGAGTGCGGTGGTGAGGTCGGATCATGGAGGGGTGATTCCCGTGGTCACGCAGCTATCTGCCTGGCAAGGGATTCCGTGAAGCGGTTCCACTCAATCGGCCCGCGGGGTCGCCAGTTTATCGCGAGCTGCCGCCACATGTTCGGCCGCCCAGGGCTCACGGGAGTACACCTCAATGATACTCTGCCACCGTGCGCGTGCGGAAGCTTCATCCGATGCTTCCGCCTCCGCCATCCAGCGGTCGAGTTGCCTGCGGTGCATCTCAATTCGCTCGTCTTGCCGCTCGACCATCTGTTCCTTGCGGAAGCGGGCAAGGTCCAGGTAAACCTGTTCATCATCCGATAGCTGCTCGATTTCTTGGAACAGCTGGATGATGGCGTCGAGCTGCGCGATGGCCTCGTCGGCACTCTGCGTTTCCGCGCGGAGCGCATTTTGCAGCAGGTCCTCCAGGACCGATTCCGGCATGTGATTGGCCCCCACGCGCTGACGTGCCTCCATCCGCCGCTGAAGCTGCATCACTTGAATTGCTCGCTGCCAGTTGCGAACCTGTTCGGTGCGCGGGTCATCCGGGAATCGCGCCAGAAAATCGGCACAATCATCTTCTGCCTGGAGCAGTCGGTCGTGCACTCCACTGTCGGCCAGGCGATGAAGATGCTGAAAGATCTGGTCCGCCGACCGCGGGCGAAGTAACCACCAGGCACCACCGACGGTAATGGCCAGCCCCGCGATCAAGGAGGCGATTCGCAAGCCCGATTGCCACGCGGTCGCATGCGGTTCGGAGAATTGACGCTTGCGATAGCCGTCATCGACCAGCGTGAATTGGCGCGTTGGCGTAGGACCCGTCGAGGCGATGGTGAGGCTGGAACGAGCCGCCGTGGGAGCCGTCCCGTTTGCAGGGGCACCCTCCTCCGATGGCAGTACGCCGGTGGCCTGATCGCTGACGGGCGGGTCGGGCGCCATGGCCATGGTCTCGGCAGCCCCTGTGGAATGCTGGGATGCGGCGACTTCGGAAATGGGGACGATCAGCGGACCTTCCGAATCCTGCTGCCGAAACAAGCTGAATCCCTGGTCGATGGCTTGCAGACGCTTGGAGAGGGCCAGGGCCGTGGGGAACCGGGCCGCCGGATCCTTGGCCAGCAATCGTTCGATCACTTCCTCCAGTTCGGCCGGGACATCGTTGGCGAACCGGCTGACTGGCAGGGGGGGTTCGAACCGGACTTTGTGCATGACCTCGGGTACCGACTTCCCGCGAAAGGGGGGGCGCCCGGCGAGCAGCGCGTACATGACGCTTCCCAGGCTGTATAAGTCGCATCGTACCGACGCCGGCTGTCCCTCGGCCTGCTCCGGTGCCATGTAGTCCGCCGTACCAATGATGCCGCCGGCCATGGTCAGCGAAGTCCCTCCGAAAAGCTTCGCAATCCCGAAATCGGTAAGCTTCAACCGCTGTCGATCGTCCAGCAGCAGATTTGCCGGCTTGATGTCGCGATGAATCACCCCATGGTCATGGGCGTGTTTCAGGGCTGAACAGACATCTTGTGAGATGGAGATCACCTCTCGCCAGGTGAATCGGCGCCCGCGAGAAAGTTCATCATACAGGCTTCCACCCGCCACCAGCTCCATGGCATAGTACAGGTTCCCGTCTTCTTCTCCGAAGCCATAGAGTTCCACGATGTGTGGATGTCGGAGTTTCTCCAGCGACCGGATTTCGGCTTCGAATCGGTCCCGAAAGCCGTCGGCACTGGCAAACGCAGGCGACAGGACCTTGACCGCGACGGGTCGCCCCTGGATTGTATCGGCGGCGCGATAGACCGTGCCCATGCCACCGCGGCCGACAATCTCTTGCAGCCGATACGGACCCAAGCTTTCAGGTAAACTCATCGACGCGGAATTCCCGATGCCATCGACGCGTCCAGCGCGTACTGCCAGGATCCTTCGCTCTCTGATATCGTATACCGAGACATGACGCCGAGGTACGGCGGATGTGACGAAGACCGACTCGCCGATGATGGATCCACCGGCCCATGGCCCCAGGACTGTTCTTTTCATTCGACGGCATTGACGGAACCGGGAAATCCACACAGGCCCGCCTGTTCGCGGACTGGGTCCGGGAGCTTGGCCGGGAAGTCGTGCCCGTACGGGATCCGGGCTCAACCCCCCTCGGTGAGCAACTGCGGGGGATACTGCTGGATCCCCGCCACGGCGAGCTCGATGCCAGGGCGGAAACCCTGCTGTACATGGCGGCCCGTGCACAGATGGTGGCGGAACCAATTCGTCCCGCGCTGGATCGAGGGGCGGTGGTTATTTCCGATCGATTCCTGCTGGCCAACGTCGCCTATCAGGGATACGGACTGGGCCTGAGCCCGGAGACCTTGTGGATGGTGGGGCAGTTTGCCACGAAGGACTGCCGGCCCGATTGCACCATCGTATTGGACCTCCCGGTGAGGCTTGCTGCGGACCGCTGCCGTGAGTCACCTGACCGGCTGGAGGCGCGGGGTACCGAGTATTTTGCAAGGGTTCGGAAGGGATTCTTGGAGGAGGCCGAGAAGCATCCGGACCGAATTCTGGTCGTGGACGCGTCCCGCGACATCGACACCGTCCAATCGGAGATTCGCACCCGCGCGGGTGCCTGGTTGCGGGGACCGACATGAGCTGGCTGGGACTCGACGGTCACGACGCCCTGGTGGATCGGTTTCGCAGGGCCATCGCGCGGGGGCGCCTGGGGTCCACCTTTCTGTTCGTGGGTCCGGAGGGGGTCGGAAAATTTTCCTTCGCCCTGCGCCTGGCCCAGTCCCTGCTGTGTCCGCAGCGGCCTGCCGCGGACCTGGCTCCTTGCGGCGAATGTCCCACGTGCCGGCAGGTCCTGGCCGAGTCGCATGGGGACCTGTACCTCGTGCGGAGATCGCCCGATCGGATGACGATTCCCATCGAGGCCTTGATTGGCCCTCGCGAGCGACGCATGCGGGAGGGCCTCTGCGCCTGGATGGCCCTGAAGCCCACGAGCGGGATGCGAAAGATCGCAATCATCGACGATGCCGATCTGCTCGGCGTGGAGGCGGCCAATAGCCTCCTCAAGACCCTGGAGGAGCCACCCCCTCATGCCGTTCTGATCTTGGTGGGAACGAATCCGTCGCGGCAACTCCCGACGATTCGCTCACGCTGTCAAATCATCCGATTTCATGGGCTCGCACCGGACGTGGTCGCCGCCCATATTCGGACCAAGGGGCTGGTACCCGCGGACCAGGACGTTGACTGGCTGACCCGCATGAGCCTGGGGAGCCTGGCAGTGGCGGCCCGTTACGCCGACCCCGTCGTCCGCGCATTCCGTGAGGCCTGGTGTCGAACCCTGGCGGATCCTGAAGTGGATCCGATCGCCCAGTGCAACCTGGCCATGAAGTATGTCGACGCAGGGGAGTCCCAAGGCGTGGCCAAGCGCGATCGCCTGCGATTCGTCCTGGAATTGGCGGTGGATCTCTATCGGCAACTGTTGTGGGCGTGCTACGACCTGCCCTTGGATGCCGACCCGCCGTTCGCGGAGGCGGCAGCTCGAATGGCCCGACGCGCGGGACTCGATGCCGAAACGGTCGTCCAGTGCCTGGATCGCAGTCTCGACGCCTTGCGACAGGTGGATGCATCCGGTAATCCGCGTACGGTCCTGGAAGCATGGCTGGACGACGTCTCACGGATTCGCCGTGAGGGGCCCCATTCACCCGCGGCCACGCCGCTATCGGCATGACGCCGAAATTCGGCAGCGGGTTCCTCCCCGCCTGGCGGCGATCGGTCCTGATTTTCCAGGGTGGCTGGCACAGCGCCAGTGGGGAAGGCTACCTTTTGTTCCATGGAGTGTTACCATGGACCGCGGGAAGCCCGGCGGACCCGTCGGCGGACGACCCACCGGGGACGGTCTGGTTGGCAACGGAGCGGTAGCCCGCATTCTCGGCAGGCACCGTCCTTGTGATGTGTGGTGTGCAGGGATGGGGCGCGACCTGGGGGCACCTTTAGGGAGCATGGCGCGATGAAGAGTTTTCGTTTCGTGGCGAAGCAGGGAGGCTACGCCGTCTACTTTCGCAATCGCTATCTGGGCCAGATTGTGCCGGGTAGGGAATCGTCGGGGCGCCATTGTTTTTCCCTTGGCTGCGACGTCCACGATCCTCCCCGTACCTATCGTGGCAAAGTAAGGGCGGCGGAAGCGCTCTTGGTCATCGATGACCTGTTGAAAGAAGCGGCCAAGCGACACTGGCAACCCCAGACGCTGGTCGTCAGTGCCTGGGAGAACCGGCCCCAGGCATCACCCCAGGAGTAGTCTGGCGAGGCCTTGCCGACGCCACCGGACTACCGGGACTCGACCTTCAATTCGGAGAGGGTCACGGTGAAGTCTTTCTTTTCTGGATTCGTCGTTCCCAGCCCGCGGACAACCGTCACCCGGGTGGTGTCTCCCACTTGATGTTTGTCGAGCTGGTCGATCAGATCGTCGATCGACTCCACCGGCTTGTCATCAACTGCCACAATCATGTCACCGAGAACGACCTCGCGGGATTCATTGACCGTGGTCGGTTGAATGCCTGCCTCGGCCGCGGGTCCGTCCGGTGCGACCTCCAGGACCAGGACGCCGCCGCTATCCAGGTGAAACTCGCGTACCAGGTTCTTAGTCACGGCTTCGGGTGCCGTCACAATGCCGATAACGGGGCGGACGACTCTGCCGAACTCCACCAGTTGTGGCACGATCTGCAGTACCGTATCGGCGGGAATCGCGAAACCGACTCCGGCATAGGCGCCGGACGGGCTGAAGATCGCCGTATTCACGCCGATGAGCCGGCCCGAGCTATCCAGCAGGGGACCCCCAGAGTTCCCGGGATTGATGGCCGCGTCGGTCTGGATGACGTCGGTGATCCGCCGGCCGTCACCGGCCTGAATTTCGCGGCCCAGCCCGCTAATCACCCCCGTGGTCAGTGTGTGATCCAGTCCGAAGGGATTGCCGATGGCAAACACGCTTTGCCCCACTTGCAGGTCCCGCGAGGTGCCCACTTTGATCGGGATGAGTTCATCTGGTGCCGCGTCCACTTTCAGCACCGCCAGGTCTTTGGAGCGATCTCCCCCGACCACCTGGGCTGGCCGACTCGTCTGATCCGCGAAGATGACGTTGATGCCGTGTCCGTTCCGAATCACACCCTCGATCACATGAAAGTTGGTTACGACATGTCCCTTGCGGTCCCATACGAATCCGGAACCCGCGCCGACCGGGATTTCCGTGACGTCAAGATTAAGCCGATGCGACGAGGCCGCCGTGGTCGTTTCGATATAGACGACCGATGCGGAGTTCGTGCGGAATAACCCAATCGTGGCCTCTTCTTCGGAGCTCAGTTTGCCCGCTGGCGTGACTTCGTGACCACGGAGCGATCGACGATCCTGACTGGGCTGCTTCGAAAACACCACCTGCGAGTTCGGAATGCCCCGCCCCACCGACCTGTCCACGGCGGGCTGAACCGATCTGGCATCCCCGCGCGTCGGACGTCGATCTGTTTCCCGATCGACTGCCTGGCCACGCCACGAACGGATAAGGAGAAAAACGGCAAGTCCCAGAACGAACCAGGGGATCAACCGCCCCACGCCTTGTCCTGGCGCGTTTCGGTGACCATATTCCGATGGATCGGTGAATGGATTTGTCATGGTGCCAGTTCCTTAGAATTGTCGGGCGCGGGCTCGAGGAGGTCGGTGTACCGATGGGCCTACCTCTGGGTCGCCGTTATTGTACGCTGGTCTGCCCTTCGACAAGACTCGAATGGCCTCAAGCAGTGGAATGCGATATGGTACCACATGGACAGTTCCACGGCACCGTGGTAGGGCACTTGGCATGGCACTTGAGGAAATCCGGGCATCGCAGGCGGAACTGCCAGTTTTTGTGGGGGTCGATGTCGGCGGGACATCCATCAAACTGGGGTGGGTCGACAACCAGGGTCGAACACTCGTCCATGACTCGATTCCCACCCAAGCGGAGAAGAGTTGTTCGGATGCCATCCGGCGTATCGCGGAGCGGATGGGTCAGCTGGCGCAAGCTCATGCGATTTCCAAAGATATGGTTGCCGGTGTGGGACTGGCAACGCCCGGAACGATGGATCTGCGGGCCGGGCTTATTCTGGAGCCGCCGAATATCCCGGGGTGGCGCCATTTTCCCATTCGCGAGGGACTTCAGGCCGCTTGCGGGTACCCCGTGACGTTTTCCAATGATGCCACGGCCGCAGGGTTTGGCGAGTATTGGGTAGGCCGAGGTCGCGATGTTCAAAGCCTGGTTCTCTTGACGTTGGGAACGGGTGTCGGCGGGGGGATCATCCTGGACGGACGCACGCTCGATGGCGCCCACGATCACGGTTCCGAGATCGGGCACGTGCCCATCGATATGGGGCCTCAGGCACGATGGTGCGGCTGCGGCCAGCGGGGACATATCGAAGCCTATTGTTCCGCCACGGCCGTGGCGAAGCGGGCGCTGGAACTGCTGGAATCGCCGCGAGAGACCACGATTCGATCTCGGCTGAGCGAAGGCACGCCCATGACGACGCGGTTATTGTACGAGGAAGCCGAGCGAGGTGACTCGTTTGCGTGGGAGGTCATCTTGGAGGCCGCGAATTACCTGGCGGTGGGCATCATCTCCGTGGCCCACTCGATGGATCCCGAGTTGATTGTCTTGGGGGGCGCGATGGACTTCGGCGGCGAGAACGATCTCGTGGGAAAAAGGTTCTTGGAGCATGTCCGCTCCGAGTTTCGCAAACAGACGTTTCCCGTGCTGGCCCAGAAGATGTTGATTGATTTCGCCGCGCTGGGAGGTAATGCTGGCTATATTGGAGCGGCTGGCCTTGCCCGCGAAGCCCACTACGGCCGACAATCCCGGCTCTATTGATCAACCCCCTGGTTTCCATGTCTCAACGTCCCACTCGCATTCGAAACTTCTGCATTATTGCCCACATCGATCACGGCAAGAGCACTCTGGCGGATCGGATGCTGGAGCTTACGGGGACCGTCCAGGCGCGCGAAATGAAGGACCAGATCCTGGACGACATGGAGCTGGAACGCTCGCGTGGCATCACCATCAAGGCCCGGGCCGTGGCCATGCGCCACACCATGGAAGGGACCCGCTACGAATTGAATCTGATCGATACGCCGGGGCACGTCGACTTTCACTACGAAGTTTCCCGCAGCCTCTCCTGCTGCGAAGGCGCGCTGCTGCTGGCCGACGCGTTTCAGGGAGTCGAAGCCCAGACCGTGGCCAATGCCTATGCCGCCTTGGAGCATCACCTGAAGATCATTCCTGTGATCAATAAGGTCGATCTCGTGCAAGCCCGAGTCGCGGAAGTTACTCAGGAGCTGGAGCACACCCTGGCCATCGATCCGGAAGAAGTGATTCGGGTCAGCGCCAAGACGGGACTCGGCGTTCCTGGACTACTGGATGAAATCGTACGCCGCATTCCGCATCCCCAAGGGGATCCCGCGGCGGTTCTGCAGGCCATGGTCTTTGACTCGCACTACGATGACTATCGCGGCGCGATCATTTACGTTCGGATCATGCAAGGGACTGTGAGCAGGGGACAGAAGGTGCGACTGTTGCGCGAAGCGACCGTGCACGAGGTCGTCGAGCTGGGACAGTTTGCGCCGCAGCGGCGGCCCTGCGAGGCGCTTTCCGCCGGGCAGGTGGGATATCTGATTTGCAACATCAAATCGCTGAGTGATGTACACATTGGAGACACCGTCAGTTTGCCGGGTCCCGACGCGGCGCCGCCACTTCCGGGATACCAGGCTCCCAAGCGTATGGTCTATTGCGGACTCTATCCTTCGGACGGCCAGGACTTTGAGGAATTGCGGGATGCACTCCACAAACTCTCCCTGAACGATCCCAGTTTTGAGTTTCAACCCGAATCGAGTGACGCACTGGGGTTTGGCTTTCGCTGCGGTTTCCTTGGCCTCCTGCACATGGAGATCGTGCAGCAGCGACTGGAACGCGAGTCCGATGTCGACCTGGTCCAGACGGCGCCGAACGTGACCTATGAAATCGTCGACCGCCAAGGTGAAGTGCGGCAGGTTCACAAACCGCAGGATGTCCCGGACGCCGGTCAGATTGAGGAGTTCCGGCAACCGATCGTCCGTGTCAACATGGTGCAGCCCACCGAGTCGATTGGCGCCGTGATGAAGCTCTGTAACGACCGCCGCGGAATTCACGTGCGAACGGAGTACATTTCCGCCACGCGGGCCATGCTCACCTATGACATCTCCCTGGCCGAAGTCATCTACGACCTGCACGATAAGCTGAAGAGTGTGACTCGCGGGTATGGGACGATGGACTATGAACTGATCGGCTATCAGCCGGCCGATCTGGTGCGGCTCGATATTCTGGTGAACGGCAAACGAGTCGATGCACTGTCGATCATCTGCGATCGCCGCGATGCCGATCGCCGCGGTCGTGCGGTCGCCAAGCGGCTGAAGCAGGAGATCGATCGGCACATGTTTGAAGTGGCCGTGCAAGCCGCAATTGGCTCGCGCATCATTGCCCGCGAGACGGTACCCGCCATGCGGAAAAACGTGACCGCCAAGTGCTATGGCGGAGATATCACACGGAAACGCAAGCTGTGGGCCAAGCAGCGGGAGGGAAAGAAGCGCATGAAGTCAATCGGCCAGGTGGACATCCCACAAAAGGCCTTCATGGCGGTCCTGGAGTCGGGGCAGTCCACGTAAGTTCCGCGCCGGATGGGGACCCTCGTCCCTTGTTCTCCCGGTACCGTCGAGACATTACAATGTCGTCAACCTCTGCAGACGGTGAGGAATTCCATGAACGATTTCACGACCACCTCGGTTTCTCCATCGCCTTCAAGTCAACGCTCGCGGCCGGGTGGTGCGATCCTTCGCGCCGCGTGCGGATTGGGTCTGGCAGCAGCCGGATTCTTCGGCTACATGCTGCTGGTCGACGTCCCCTGGATACGATCGTGGGGGATCCCCAATGCCATGCTGCTGATCTTGGGAATGGTGGTTTCATGGAGCGCATTGTGGCGTCGGCCGCGTTGGGCGGGTCTGGTCGCCAGCGTCCTGACCACCCTGGTGACGCTGATGTTTGTGACGTTCATGTACGTCGTGCGGCCGCCGGCACCCCCAGGTCCTCCCTCCGGCAAGGTGACGCTCGCGTCCCTCGACATTCCACTGATGGATGCTGCGGGGGCTCCCCAGAAGGTCTCCGATTTCTCCGGAAAGGGCCCGGTCCTACTGACGTTCTTTCGAGGCCACTGGTGACTTATCTGCATGTCCGAGCTTCGAGGTCTCGAAGCCGTGGCCAAGGCCCTGCAATCCAAGGGGGGACAGCTGTTCGCGATTTCAACCGATTCCTCGGACGGTGTGCAGTTGGCCAGTGACAAGGGGCATTTCGTATTTCCGCTGCTCGGCGATAACCAGGCCCAATTGATCTCCCGCCTGGGAATCGTGCATGAACACGGCGGTCCCGGCAGGGCCAACGTGGCTCACCCGTCCCAGTTCCTCTTCGATCGCAATGGCAATCTCGTTTGGCATTACATCAGCCGACGGACTCAGGTCCGTGTGCCGCCGGATGAACTGCTGCGGCGAATTGCGGAACTCTGACACGACGTGAGCCGATCGCCGGTCGATGGGATCCCAGCCCCACGTCTTTTCGACAGGGCCTGGAAGGCGGTACACTGGCGGCTGCGGTCCCGTGGTCATGGCAGGTGGGAATTGATGCCGCGCGGCGGCGGAGCGTCGGACGTTGCTCTTGGGTTGGCGATTCGCCGATTTTACCGTGCGGCTGGCCTTTGGAATTGCCACGTCCATGGCCCTGACGTCGCCACGTCTTGTTCCCGCCGGGTTCTATCGAGTGCACCTATGGGTCTTGTTGGGATTGAACACTCTGGCCCTGTTGCTGGTGCCTCGTGAAGCACATGGCCATTACGGTATTCTGTCGCTGGTCATGTTGGGGATTGTGGCATCATACTTTGGGTCCGTGGCGTGGCTTTACGAACGCAAGGATCTGGGGCTGGCGTTGATCCTGATGGTGGGAGCGCTCGACCTCTCCGCGGCCATCTGGGTCGGCTCGGCCGCACAAGCGAGGGACCAGCGGGTGGCTGAGCAGCGTACGACGGAACGGTCTGGGGAAGGGAGCGGCAATCCAAGGATTGGCCGCTTTGCAGAATGCGTCACCAGTGGCATGTTGCTGGGATTGACCACGACGGCCATGCTCCTGGGACACTGGTATTTGATTACGCCGACCATGCAGCTTCGTCCCTTGCGCATCTTGGTGGCTGGCATCGGAATGGCGGTCCTGTTGAGAGCACTGGTATGCCTGCCCGATCTGATGGCCTTGGGACGATCGACCGGCTGGATTCCAGCTTCGCTGATGGGGTTGCGGTGGCTGGCGGGAATTCTGGGGGTGGGAGGGATGGCGTACATGGCTTGGCAAACCCTGCGGATCCCGAACACCCAAAGTGCCACGGGCATCCTTTACGTGGCCGTGGTCCTGGTCTTCCTGGGAGAGCTTACGGCCATTCTGTTGGTGGATATGCCAGGAATGAGTGAATATGCAAGTACAATTTCGCTGTCCCTATTGCAGTAACGTCAACGACCGGCATGTCCAGTCAGGTGACACCCAGGTGTCGTGTGCGTCGTGCCAGGAAGCGATGCGCGGCGCGACTTCGACCTGGCACGACGGTCGCCTGAGCGCGTGCCTGATTTGCCCAGGCACGGAGCTCTTTGTGCGAAAGGACTTTCCGCAGCGACTCGGGCTGTGGATCGTCCTGGGTGGTTTCGCGCTCAGCTGCCTGACCTGGTATAATCACCGGATTACTGCCACGTTCGTGATCCTGTTGCTCACCGCGCTGGCCGATGTTTTTCTGTACTTTCTGGTACCCGACGTCGTGGAGTGCTATAACTGTCACGCGTTGTACCGCGGGGACAAACCGAGCGTGGAGGCCGAGCCGTTCGATCTTGCGACTCACGAGAAATATCGACAGTGGAGGTTGCGGCGCCAGGCCCGAAGGTCCGGGTCCGCCTGATCGGCTGGAAGAGTGCGCCGTCCAGGGAGAGGACCCGAGCATCGGGCCATCGAGGAGACCATGAATACGGATCAAACGGACGACCGGCAGGAAGCGGAGCCTGGGAACCGCAAGAAGATTCTGCTCGTCGATGACGACGCGGAAGTTCTTGATTCCCTGAAATATGCGCTGGCATCACTCGGGCATGAGATCTTGGTGGCCCGCGATGGCAACCAGGGGCTGGTTCTGGCTGAACGTGACCGTCCCGATCTGATCATTTTGGACATGATGATGCCGAAGCGGAGTGGTTTTCTGGTCTTGGAGAAGCTGCGGAGAACGCGTCCCGTGCCGCTCAAGATCATCATGATCACCGCCAACGAAGGGAGCCGCCACAAGGCGTATGCAGAACAGCTGGGAGTGGACGATTACATTCGCAAGCCGTTCGCCTTGGATCGTCTGGTGGATAGTGTGAAGCGGTTGCTGGCTTGAATCGAAAGACCGATTCACGCGTATCACCGGCGGCGCGGCAACCAAGTGTCCGGGTGGTCCGGAAGCGCGGACACGGTTTGGCTGCCACGATCGGATCTCGGTCGGAGTCCCTGCGTCATCGGCACGCTGCCAGCAATGCAAGTACTGTAACGCAGGAGATCGTGATTCGCTTGCGTCACTGCATTGCGGCCAATGTGGCGTCATAATCGGCGCGCGCGGCATCTCCCATTTTTTGTCTTGCCTAAATTCGCGTTGGAAAGCATACTTGGGAAGGAAGTGATCTCGGCCGTGAAGGCGGGGTGATTTCTCGAGTCACGATCCGGCATGAAGCCTGCCGGCGGAACAGTAGCGCTTGCTCTTTCAAAACTTTTCGAGCGCACTCATCAGCGCCTCGTCTCGCCTCGTCGCCCGCACGGACCTGCAGCAGGGCGTTGCCCCTTGCCTTGGCGGTCGGTCTGTTTCATCCGCCCAGGGACTTCGCCCGTAGGTGCACTCCCGTGGGGATGGGCCGTGAGATGCCGCGCTTGCGATTCGCAGTGTGCGCTGCGCGGAGTCTCCCACGGACCGTGGATTGTCAGCTCGCGCGCCAGAGGGCGTGCAGGAGGAATGATCATGGTTGATGGTCGCAGTATCGTCTCATTGATTGCCGAACGCCAGGACGTCACCGAGTTCCTCAAGAAGAACTGGATGGGTACGTTCGAACAGTACCTGGACATCGTACGCGACCGGCCGGAAGTCACGCGGAACGCCTTCCAGCGCTTGTACGACATGATCCTCTCGTACGGCACGGACCCGTACGAACAATACCGAGAGCGAAGGACGCATTACCGGTTCTTTGACGACTCCGACCACCAGGGTGCCGACGCCATCTTCGGCTTGGACAGCGTCCTGGAACAATTGGTGAATGCCTTCAAGAGCGCGGCGCGAGGCTATGGCATCGAACGCCGCGTCCTCCTGCTCCACGGACCGGTCGGCAGCAGCAAGAGCACCATCGCCCGCCTGCTGAAAAAGGGGTTGGAGCGTTACTCCAGCCTCGACGCCGGGGCCCTCTATACCCTGGGCTGGACCCGGGAACACTTGGAGGTACCGGTATGGTGCCCCATGAATGAAGAACCACTCCACGTCATCCCCGAGCGATTTCGAGAAAGCGTCCAGTCCGAACTGAACCGGCAGCGGAGTCCCGAGGATCCGCAGGTCGTGATTCGCGGGGAACTCTGCCCATTCTGCCGACATGAATACGGCGAACGACTGAAGGCCTATCAGGGAGACTGGACTCGCCTGGTCCAGGACATTCATGTCAAGCGCGTGACACTCAGCGAGAAGGATCGCGTCGGTATCGGCACGTTCCAGCCCAAGGACGAGAAGAACCAGGATTCCACCGAGCTCACGGGAGACATCAACTATCGCAAGATTGCTGAATATGGTACCGACAGTGACCCGCGGGCATTCAACTTTGATGGCGAATTCAATATCGCCAATCGCGGCATCATCGAGTTCATCGAGGTCCTGAAACTCGATGTGGCGTTTCTCTACGATCTCTTGGGGGCCAGCCAGGAACATAAGATCAAACCCAAGAAGTTCGCCCAGACCGATATCGACGAGGTGATCATCGGGCACACGAATGAACCCGAGTACCGCCGGCTGCAAAACAATGAATTCATGGAGGCACTCCGTGATCGCACGGTCAAGATTGACATCCCCTATGTCACGCGACTCTCGGACGAGATCCAAATCTATGCCAAGGACTACAATTCCCAAAAAGTCCGCGGCAAGTTCATTGCGCCGCACACCGTGGAAATGGCCGCCATGTGGGCCGTTCTGACACGCCTGGATACTCCCAAGAACGCCAACCTGACGCTGCTGCAGAAACTGAAGCTCTACAATGGAAAATCACTCCCCGGCTTCACGGAAGAGAATATCAAAGAGCTTCGGGAAGAGAGCAGTACGGAAGGGATGATCGGGATATCGCCCCGCTACGTGCAGGACAAAATCTCGAACGCCCTGGTGGCGCATCCCGAAGCACGCACCGTGAACCCCTTCATGGTACTGAACGAATTGGAGGCCGGTTTGAAACACCATTCGCTGATCAATTCGGAAGAGCTCAAGGGGCGCTACCGGGAACTCCTGAGTGTCGTCAAGGAAGAATACGAGAACATCGTCAAGAACGAGGTCCAGCGGGCGATCGCCGCCGATGACGATGCCCTCAAACGCCTGTGCGGCAACTACATCGACAGCGTCAAGGCCTACACGCAACGCGAAAAGGTCAAGAACAAGTTCACGGGCCAGTACGAGGAACCCGATGAGCGCCTGATGCGGTCGATTGAGGAAAAGATCGATGTCCCCGAGTCGCGCAAGGACGATTTCCGCCGGGAGATCATGAACTACATCGGCGCGCTCTCGATCGATGGCAAGACGTTTGACTACAAAACCAACGAACGCCTCTACAAGGCACTCGAATTGAAACTGTTCGAAGATCAGAAGGACACCATCAAACTCACCAGCCTGGTGTCCAATGTGGTGGATGCCGATACGCAAGCCAAGATTGATGTCGTCAAGGGACGCCTGATCCGGGATTACGGCTATGACGAGGAAAGCGCCACGGATGTGCTGAACTACGTTGCCAGCATCTTTGCCCGAGGAGACGCCAAGGCGTAACCACGGAGATCCCATGAAAATCCAGCGCGATACGACCCGCTTTCGCGAAATCGTGCGTGGCAAAGTCCGCGAACAGCTGCGGAAGTACATCACGCACGGCGAAATGATTGGCCGCAAGGGACGCGACCTCGTCAGCATCCCGTTACCGCAGCTGGATGTTCCCCACTTTCGCTATGGGAAAAACGGATCCCGCGGCGTTGGCCGTGGCGACGGAGAAGTCGGACAGCCGTTGGCACCGGGCAATGATCCTCAGAATGGGGCCGGTCCGGCGGGAAGCGAACCCGGGTCCCATGTGCTGGAAGTCGAGCTGACCCTGGATGAGCTGGCGGAAATGCTGGCAGCTGAATTGCAATTGCCCCGGATCGAACCGAAGGGAGAATCCAATATCAAGCAGGACCGGACCCGTTACGACAGCATCCGCCGCACGGGTCCAGAGTCCTTGCGACATTTCAAACGGACCTATGTTCAGGCCTTGAGGCGGCAGATCTCCACGGGAGCCTACGATCTCAAGAAACCGCGCGTGGTCCCGGTGGGCGAGGACAAACGCTATCGCAGTTGGACCACCACCTCGGAACCCCAGGCCAACGCCGTCATCCTCTACATCATGGACGTCTCGGGATCCATGACCGACGAGCAAAAGAGTATCGTTCGAACCGAGGCCTTCTGGATCGACACGTGGCTGAAACATCAGTACTCGGGTGTCGAGCGCCGCTATATCATTCACGATGCCGCCGCCAAGGAAGTCGACGAACACACGTTCTATCACACGCGGGAAAGCGGAGGGACGCGCATCAGTGCCGCCTATCGCGTGGCCTGTGACTTGATCCGGTCGACATTCCCCCCATCGGATTGGAATATCTACATCTTTCAATTCTCCGACGGCGACAACTGGGGTGAGGACAACGAACAAAGTTTCACCTTGCTGCACGATGAATTGCTGCCGGTCTGTAACCTGTTTTGCTACGGCCAGGTGGAAAGTCCCTACGGCAGTGGGGAGTATATTCGCAGTCTGCGTACGCGGTTTCAGGATGCGTTTGCCAATCTGATCCTGTCAGAAATTGCGGACAAAGACGCCATTTATGATTCCATCAAGAGTTTTCTGGGAACGGGAAGGTAGCGGAACCGAGAGGCGCACCATGTTCGAACAGGACCTGCCGCGACACGAAGAACGCCTTGCCTGCAGAGGTTACGAAGTCTACGTGGGCCATGCCCGGGTCCGCGTGGATGGACACTCGCCGCAGGATGCCGTCGAACGCGCTCGACAACTCCTCTGTCTGCAGCTCCCCCGCCTCTGGGACGTCATCTCCCGCCTGGAATTGAGCCGGTTTCACGTGCGCCCCCTTTGAGGTTCCTTCACCGCGGACTTCGCGAGGCCCAGCATGGTGATCGCCGAATTACGACAACTGCCCCCGGAAATCGCAGAGATCCAGCTGCAGATGGAAGCGCATGCGCGCGGCTACGGTCTCGATTTCTTCCCCACGATTTTCGAGGTGGTCGACGTCGACCAGCTGAATGCAATCGCGGCCTATGGCGGTTTTCCCACGCGGTACCCCCATTGGCGGTTCGGCATGGAGTACGAGCGCTTGCAGAAGGGGTACTCGTACGGACTGCAGAAGATCTACGAACTCGTGATTAACAACAATCCCTGCTACGCATACCTCCTCAGTAGCAATGCCCTCACCGATCACCGCATGGTGATCGCACACGTTTATGGTCACTGTGATTTTTTCAAGCGAAATGCCTGGTTTGCCCATACCAGCCGCAAGATGATCGATGAGGTGGCCAACCATGGAAATCGGATCCGCCGCTATATGGATCGATTTGGCGTGGATCCCGTGGAAGAGTTCATCGACGCCTGCCTGAGTGTCGAAGACCTCATCGACCTGCACGCCCCGTTTGTCCGCCGGGCACCCGTGGTGCCACCCGACCAGATTCCAGACCCGGTCCAGGACGATGACGGGGAGGCGGCGTCCGACCGCTTCCGCGCCAAGGCCTACATGGACCCCTTCATCAATCCACCGCATGCGCTGGAGCGGGCGAGAAAAGTGCGGGAATCCGCACGCCAGGAACAGACCACTCGGTTCCCCTCAGAGCCCACGCGGGATGTGATGGCATTTCTCCTTGCCTACGCGCCGCTCAAACCGTGGCAACTGGATGTCCTGGCGATCGTAAGGGACGAAGCGTACTACTTCGCCCCCCAAGGCCAGACCAAGATCATGAACGAAGGCTGGGCCACGTACTGGCATACCACGATCATGACGCGGCATGGGCTGCATGGCGGTGGCGACGTGATCAGCTACGCGGATCACACCAGCGGTACGTTGGCCAGCTCACCCCAGCGGCTGAACCCCTATAAGCTTGGCGTCGAGCTGTTTCGCGACATTGAGGACCGCTGGAACCGCGGCTGCTTCGGGGCCGATTACGATCGATGCGATGATGCCCGGGCTCGAGCCAGCTGGAATACCGGTGCCGGACGGGGACGGGAGAAGATCTTCGAGGTCCGGGCCATCCACAACGATGTAACCTTCATCGACGAGTTCCTGACCCTCGATTTCTGCCGCGACCATAAACTGTTTTCATTTGGCTACAACTCCGATTCCGATTACTATGAAATTGAGAGCCGACAGTTCGAGGAAGTGAAGCGACAATTGCTGTTTGGGTTGACCAACCTGGGACGCCCCATGATTCGCGTCCGGGATGGAAACTACAAGAATCGCGGCGAGCTGTTTCTGGAACACGAATTCAGCGGACCGGAATTGCAACTGGAGTACGCTCGCGACACGTTGACCAACCTGTATCGACTCTGGACGCGCCCCGTGCACATCGAAACGGTCCTGGAAGGGCGAGTGGCCATCCTCTCGTTCGATGGCACCGAACATACGACCAAGAAAACCAAGGAAAAAGTCGAATCCGAGGCGGGTGCCGCGGAAAGCATCTAGGGACCTGCCCCCGAACTGCGACACGCCTCCTCACCCAACGCCATGACCGATTTCCCAACGACGGAATTTCGACAATGCACGCGGTTTGCTGGTTCGAAGTCGACGTACATCATGAACACCCATGGGCAATGACATGAACTCCTTGCCGACCCTTGCCACGCGACTCGGCCAGATCGCCACTTCCGGCGGAGGCTCCCAGGTGGTTGATGTGGACTTGCAGCATTGCCGGATGGAATTGCAGGTCGTCACGGCCGATGCCTTGGCCCTGGCCATGGATCGCATCGCATTCCGCTGGATTGCCGATCATGCCCTGGACCCGGCCGGTATGACCCGGATTGCCGAGGGAATCCGGAATCGGGTGCAGTATCTTTCGGAACCACTTCGGATTGTGGAGTTTGATCGGGCCGCGGCCCTTGTCCAGATGCGATCGGACAAACCTTGGGTTCAGGGAACGGCGCAGAGCTACTTCGAGTTCCTGCTCTCGCCCACCTCAATTGCCCTCCAGCGATGGCAGGCCCATCCCTCCTCCCCACGGACGCTTATCTCGGTTACCCTGACTCGCGATATCCTAGGTCGGCTTGCGGACGATATCGATCGGTTGGTTGGCGAGCAGTTCTGACCCCGTGAGAACGCTGGCGTGCGGGCGGAGATCATTGCGTTTGGCGACGAACTGATTCGCGGGCAGCGAATCAATACCAACACGGCCTGGTTGAGTCGCCACCTGGCGGAACTAGGTGCCGAAACGCGGCTTCACGTGGTGGCTGGTGACGACGTGGCCGATTCGGTCGACGTCCTGAGAGCGGCGGTTGGCCGTGCCTCGGTCGTCGTATGCTCGGGTGGGCTTGGACCGACCGCCGACGACCTGACCCGACAGGCGATTGCCGCCGCGTTTGACCGACCTCTCGAACTCCGCGTCGACGTATTGGAACATATTCGAGCCCTATTCCAGCATCGCGGCCGCCGCATGCCCGAGCGGAATCGTGAGCAGGCGCTGTTTCCGCTCGGCAGCCGACCGATCGACAACCCCCAGGGAACCGCGCCCGGTATCGAACTGCTTCTGGGTGATCCATGGCCGGTCGTCGTGGCACTCCCCGGCGTCCCGGTCGAACTGGAGGAAATGTGGCCCGCCGTCGCCGAGCGACTGCAGCAATTGGGGATCGGCAGGGAGGCCATCCGCCAGCGGGTCCTCCAGTGCTTTGGCGTTGGCGAAAGCCACTTGGAGGAGATGATTGCCGAGTACACGGTGCGCGATCGAAATCCGCTGGTGGGCATCACCGTTCACGATGCGACCATCACCCTCACCATTCAGGCCCGAGCGCATTCCGAGGCGGAATGTCAGTCCCTGCTGGACGACACGCGAGGGCAGCTCTGTCGGACGCTGGGCGACCTCGTCTTCGGCGAAGGAAGTGATCAGCTGCAGGATGTCGTGGCACGGTCCTTGATCGCGCGTGGGCAGACGCTGGCCTTGATGGAAGTTGGCACCCATGCCACGGCCAGCGCGGCGCTGAGCAGTGCGGCGGGAAGTTCAGCCTGGTTTCGCGGGGCCTGTGTCTTGCCGGACCATCGCCCAGGGATTTCCGGCGAACCGGCCTTGCGCCGGGGCGCACTGCCCGAGGAAACCTGTCTGCAGATGGCACAGGCCTGCCGCGTGCAGTTCCAGGCAGACTTCGGCCTTGCCTTGGTTTACTCGGCGTCCGACGGCGATTCCGTCTGGATCGGTATCGATGCCCCGGACACGACGCGGATCGTCGAGCATCGACTGATGGGGCATTCCAAGGTGGTGATGAACCGAGCCGTCAAGACCGCCTTGGATCTGTTGCGCAAGACCCTGGCATCGATGCCGGATCGAGGATGATCCGTACTACGGCTTCAGTTCCCCGCAGTCGAGGATGCTGACGGCCTTCCGCGTCGTCCCGCTGGCGGATCCGAGCGCCTCCATCGCCTTGACGACATCCATTCCCTCGAGGACGCGGCCAAAGACGACGTGGTGGCCGTCCAGCCACGGAGTCTTCACGGTCGTGATGAAGAACTGGGAACCGTTGGAATCAGGACCTGCGTTGGCCATGCTCAGCACACCAGGACTGTCGTGCACGATGTCAAAGTTCTCGTCCTCGAAGGATTCCCCATAAATCGACTCCCCGCCCGTTCCGTTGCCGGCGGTGAAGTCCCCGCCCTGGATCATGAATTCGGGAATGATGCGGTGGAAGACGCATCCCTTGTAGTGCAGTGGTTTGCCGTTCTGTCCCGCACCCTTTTCTCCCGTGCAGAGGGCGCGAAAGTTCTCCGTGGTCTTGGGAACATCGTCGCCGAAGAGCCCCAGCACGATGCGCCCCGCCTTCTGGCCATCCATCGCGACGTCAAAATAGACCTTGGACGTGACGGAGGCGTCGGAGGCATTCTTGGCCCAAACGACTTGGGGAAACAGCAACAGGGTCAGTACGATAATCCCTCGCAGCATGGGAGTTCTCCTTGGCAAATACGCGGTGGACGCGGCGCGTCACGATTCCGCTAGTGCGAGTCGCACACACGAGTCACGTGTGCCACGTCGTGTTTTCCAGAAGCAAACGACGAAAAAACCGCTCCGGTGATGCAAAACGCGCTCTGGAACTTGGGTGGTGCGACATTGTAACCGGGCAGGACGCCCGCTGAAAATGGCAAATCGGCCGGAGCTGGCGGCGCCGGGGAACGGGACAGGTATCTCACAACGCAGGACGAGGCCCGTCGGCTTCCGTCTGCAGGGTTCGATTGATCTCCTCAAGTCGGAGGAGTCGGTCAAATTGACTGGCCACCTCTCTGGCATGCGTGACGATCAGCAAGGCAATCTGCTCGTCATGGCACGTCGTGCGGATCAAGTCGATGACGTGCTGTTGGTTTCGCGGATCGACATTGGCCGTGGGTTCATCGGCCAACAGGAGCCGTGGTCGGTTGGCCAGTGCGCGGGCGACTGCTACCCGTTGTTGTTCGCCGACCGAGAGCGCGGCGGGGCGATGGTCCCAGCGTGAGCGGAGACCGACGCGATCCAAGAGCGACAGTGCCCGCGGACGATCGTATCGCCCGGAGGCGAAGGTCATCCCCAGGAGCACGTTTTCCAGGGCATTGAATCCCGGAAGCAGGTTAAATGTCTGAAAAACGTATCCCAGGTTCTCGGCGCGAAATCGGTCCCGGCCGGGCTCGCTGAGGCGTGCCAGATCGAGCCCGTTGACTCGGACGGTACCCGAGTCCGCGCGGCTGATGCCGGCGATCACATGCAACAAGGTGGTCTTGCCACAGCCGCTGCGGCCCACCAGTACGACCTGCTCGCCCGAATCGATACGAAACTGCGGGATATCCAGAATGGGTAGCGGCTGCCCGTCGGCTTGAAGGAACGATTTCTTGACATCGGTCAGCTCCACGATCGGCGCCATGGTCATCCTTTTCGTCCCGCAGATCGGTTTTGCATCGTCCTTTGGATATGTCGTTCGCTGTCCGCTTTCTTGAGTGCCTCGCGTTTGTCGTGGAGTTTCTTGCCGCGGCAGAGGCCGAGGAGCAGCTTGGCGCGGCCTCCCTTGAAGTACATTTTCAGTGGGACGAGGGTGAGACCTTTCTCTCGGGCCTTGGCGGCAAACTTGGCGACCTCGCGGCGATGGAGCAGCAGCTTGCGGGGCCGCTTGGGATCGTGGTTCATGCGATTCGCCTTGTCGTATTCGGCGATATCGCTCCCCACCAGCCAAACTTCATCGTCGCGAATGCGACCGTACGATTCGTCGAGCGAGAGTTTTCCAGCCCGCAGGCTCTTCACCTCGCTGCCAACGAGCACGATGCCACACTCCAGCGTGTCGAGTACCGTGAAACGGTGACGCGCCTTGCGGTTTTCCGCGATGGATCGTTCCGTCCGATCTCGCTTGCCGGGGGTGGCCGGAGCTGAAGGTTTCTTAGACAAGAACGGGCCAGGGGGCTAGGTTTCCGCCGCTGCGGCGATGGGCTGCACGGCAACGGTGGGTACGACCCAGACCTTCAGGTCCGTTTCCACACTCGAGTGGAGGTGGATCTTGACCGTGTACAGTCCCAACTCCTTCAGCGGTCCTTCCAGGCGAATCTGGTCCTGCTCGAGCGTGATCGAATGTCCCTTCAATCCGGTGACAATGTCGGCCGCACCGACGCTGCCATAGAGATGTCCATCCTCGTTGGCGTTGGCCTCGATGGTCACGCTGAGCTTGGTAATCTCGGTGGCGAGGTCCCGAAGCGTTTTCAGTCGGGCCCGTTCGATTTCCGCCAGCTTGGCCTTGTGCTTTTCCACCATGCGTTGGTGGTGCTGGGTGGCGAGCGTGGCCAGCCCCTGCGGCAGGAGGAAATTGAAGGCATAGCCCCGTTTCACTTCCACCACGTCCCCCTGGTTGCCCAAGTGTTCGACCGACTGGATCAAGAGCAGCTGGACACCGCCGTGGGGCCCCTTGGGCAAGCGGCGTTGGCCCGCGGCGGCCCGCCGACGGGAGGTTGACTGTTCGGTATTTGTCGCCATATCGGACCTTTTCTAAAACGGAATGTCATCTTCAGCCGCGGGTGCCGAGACACCTGCGGTCGCCGGCTCGTGGAACTCGGATGGGGCCGCATCATGCCCCTTCCCACCGCCGCGCCCCAACAACTGCATGCGTTCGCCGACTACTTTCAGTTTCGATCGCTTCTGCCCCTCGGACTCCCAAGTATCCAATTTGAGTCGACCCTCGAGCAACACCGGCGAACCCTTGCTCAGGTACTCCCCAGCCACCTCGGCCGTTCGGCCCCAGAGGGTGACGTCGACGAACGTGGTTTCTTCGATCCACTCGCCGGTCTGATTCTTCCTGCGGTCGTTTACCGCCAACCCGATGTCGGTGACGGCCATGCCGCTTTGCAGGTAGCGGACTTCGACGTCTCGGGTCAGGTTTCCCAACAGGATCACGCGATTGTAGCTTGCCATGGCCCCCTCCTTTTCAGGATCCTATGCCAGCACCGTGAACGTGAACAAATGTTCCATGGCATGATTCTACGGTCCGCCCGTCGGCAGCTCAAGCCCCCCGGGGTCCCAAGCCCTCCCGGGGCCCAGGGCAGGCCGGGGCCGCCGTCCGGATCAATTGTCGATTTCTGGCACTTCCGTGACGTCTCGGGGCAGATTCCGGTCGCGGAAGCCCAGCGGGCCCCGCCCCCCGGAATCGGTCGGCACGCTCGGTTTGCTGGTCTTGGCGTGTTCTACCATGACATCCGCGATGCGTGGGTCGAGTTTGATCATGAGTGCCCGCAGGACGTCCGAGTTCAATTGCGTGGCGCGACGCAGTTCCGTCTGCCGATCGCCATCCAGCCGAAAGTAGGTCATCCAGTAGACCCCTTTCTTGTGCCCTTTGACGGGGTAGGCCAGCTTTTGTTCGGTCCAGAGGCGGCTGACGAGCACTTCGCCACCGCACTTTTCGATCATTTCGCCAACTTTTCGCGAGACACCGGCCGAGTCCCGGGCGTAGCGGTTGGGATCGACCAGAAACATGCATTCGTAAAGATGCGGTGCCAAGACAATTACTCCTCGTCAAACGGGCTTGGGTGGAACTTCGGCATTATAGCGGTTCATGCAAAACTCGATACCTTCGCGGATCCAGTCGCTGACGGCCGTGGCAGCCCTCTCGACGGCCTCACGCATTCGCGCCTTTTCGGCCACATCGAACCGAGCCAGGACATGGTCTTTGGGGTCCCATCCAGGGGGCGGGGCCCCGACTCCCATCCGCAGCCGGGGGACATCGTTGGCCCCGAATCTCGCCAGGATATCATCGAGCCCCTTTTGGCCCCCCGAGGAGCCCTCTTTCCGGAATCGCAGTCGCCCCAGCCCCAACTGAAAGTCGTCGCAAATCACCAGGCAGTTGACATGGGGAACGCGGTAAAAGTCGCGGGCAGCCAGCAGGCTCTTGCCACTTAGGTTCATCCAGGTCAGGGGTTTCAACAACCCGACGCGTTCGTCTCCGACTCGCAATTCATACCACTGGCCGTGGAACTTTTCGCGAGCCGCCACGGGGGTGCGGCGCACGAGTTCATCCACGACTTCATAACCGACGTTGTGTCTTGTACCTGCGTATTTCGAACCGGGATTACCCAGTCCTACGACCAGTTTCATGCCACCGGGCCCGACGGGCGTCGGAGGACGCCACCAGAAACGCCACATAATCGCTTCCGCTCAGGCTGCCCTGGCCGTGTACGGTGCCTCATTTCGTTGACGGTTTCCCTTCCTCTTCCCCTTCCTTCGCCACGCGCCCGATGATTTCCGGTTCGGCGGTACTGCCTGCCAGGGCTGCCTCATCCGCCGCATCCGCGGGGAGATGGCAGGTAGCAATCACGGTGTCGGTCGGGGTCTCGAGCGTGGCTCCGGGTGGGAGTTCCAATGCCCCCGCCGTCAAGGCGTGTCCCAATTCCAGGGTCGCCAAGTTCAGGATCAGGTGATCGGGAATGGCGGCGACGGGACAGAGGAGTTCGACTTCGTGCGTCACGTGCTCGACTTTGCCGCCGTGGTGTGTCCCCGGTGCGTCCCCCTTCAACGTGACGCTGACGACGACGCGAATGGCTTCGTCGGCCGAGACGCGGGTCAGGTCGACGTGCAGGACCTCCACGCCGAAGGGGTCGTACTGGACCTGCCGCAGAAACGCATCACCGTCGGCGGCGCCCTTGAGCGCGAAGACCCGGGTGTGGTGCCGCATCCGGTTGGCCAGTTCGTCGCAGGCGATCGTGAGCGACAGGTTGGCTTCGCCGTGACCGTAGAGCACCGCGGGGATCTGTCCTCGCCGCCGCATCCGCCGCGCATGGCGCTTGCCCAGGGTGTCTCTCAATTCCACATGCAGACTCTCGGACATCCGTTAACCCTTCTTGAAAGAGGACCCGGCCAGGCCCATGCATCGGGCAAACCTCGGGGACCGGGTCGATTGCAGACCCGGTCTGAGTCGCCGAGGTCCCTGGCATGTGCCGCGTTGAATCGTGCCGCGCCAAACCACCTGCGGTGAAACCCCTCATTGTCCCAACATTGGCCCGCAATTCAAGGCCACTAGGGGGTGTCCCCTTCCAGTCCGACTTGCCGTGTCGATCATCGCGGGCTACCCTTTTTTCGCAGCCTCGGCGGCCGTCCCACGACGGGGCCGCCGTCGCCATCCTGTTTTTCCAAGGGTCGCGGTCAACTCCCATGCCGAAACCTCGTCACCATTCGCTGGACTATGTGGAGCCCATTGGGGCCCGCGTGGTGGTCCGCAAGGATGATCCCAAGCGTGAAACGAAGGGGGGAATCGCCTTGCCCGACCGGGCCGAGATCCCCACCATCACGGGCCGAATTGTCACCATCTCCGCCCAGGTGGAACGGGACGAAAACGTCCCGCTCCGCCAGTACGATCGGATCCTGTTCCATCCCAAGAACGCGATCCCTGTCGACTTCGAACCGGACAATCAGCTCTTCGTTGTCCCCGTGGAGGACATTGTGGCCGTGTTCCGTTCGGGGGATCTGCCTGCCGAGGAGTGACGGTCAGCCGCGTTCACCGCGAAACAGCTCGCTGATCGATTCGTCCTGGTGAATGCGCTTGATGGCTTCGCCCAGCAGGGGCGCCACGGTCAGGACTTCGATCTTTTCGATGCGATTCTCGGAGGCGAGCGGGATCGAGTCGGTGACGATGACTCGATCGATGGGTGCTTCATTGAGCCGCGTCACCGCCGGCCCGCACAGGATGCCATGCGTGGCTGCCACGTAAATAGCGCGGGCGCCGTGATCGTGGACCAACCGTGCGGCACCGCATATCGAGCCGGCCGTGGTGATCATGTCGTCGAACATCAATGCGATGCGACCTTCCACGGGCCCGCCGATCAAGTTTTCCTGTTTTGTCTTCACGGCGCTGCTGCGGCGCTTGTCGACGATCGCCAGCCGCCCCCCCAGGCGTTTGGAATGCCCGATCGCCCGTTTGATGCTCCCTTCGTCGGGGCTGACCACCACAATATCCTCGTCGTTCAATCCCCGTTCCACGAAGTATCGGTTGAGCACGGGCGCGGCAAACAGGTGGTCGACAGGTACGTCAAAAAAACCCTGGATCTGAGCGGCGTGCAGGTCCATGGTCAGGGCGCGGTCCGCCCCTGCACGCGTGATGATGTTGGCGACGAGCTTGGCCGTGATGGGGACCCGCCCCTCGTCTTTGCGGTCCTGGCGGGCATAACCAAAATAGGGCAAGACAGCGGTGACCCTGGCGGCACTGGCCCGCTTGCAGCTGTCGATCATGATCAACAGCTCCATCAGATTCTTGTTGACCGGTGGACAGGTTGGCTGGACCAGGTACACGTCGCGGCCCCGGACGTCCTCATCGATTTTGCAGGCGATCTCTCCGTCGGGAAAGTCGGACAGCTGGATCCGACCGAGGGGCAGATTGAGGAAGCTGCAGATTTTCTGGGCCAGTTCGGGATTGGCCCGCCCACTGAAGATCTTGAGTTCTCGCGTCATAAGGACCGCATCGCCTCTTCCACCAACTGGAGGTCCAGCAGGCTGTTGATACTCAGCGCCTCACAGGGTTGCAGGACCGGCAAGGCCTGCACGTCTTTCCCTTCCGCCTTGAGGATGCCAGGGCAATCCGTGATGTAGTATTCCGCCTGGCGATTGTCGGCACGCAATGCTCCCAGTGCGGACAGCAGCGCAGGGCCGTCGAACACATAGGTGCTCATATTGACCTCGCGTATCTTGCGCTCTTCGGGCGTGGCATCCTTTTCCTCGACAATTGCCTGGAACTCTCCGTGGGCATCTCGCACGATGCGGCCCAGCCCCGTCGGATCGTTGGTTTCTAAGGTACCCAGGATGCAGGCCGGGTGCGAACGATCATAACAGCGCAACAGCGCTTGCAGCGAACTGGTCTGCGTCAGGGGGGAATCCCCGGTGAGTACCAGGACGGCGCCGGTATGCGGTACCAGCTGCGGGCGGCACATTTGCACCGCGTGGCCCGTCCCCAGTTGTTCCCGCTGCTCGACGAATTCGACCCCACCGCGGTGCTGGAGCGCCTGCCGTACCAGATCGCCACGGTACCCCACCACGACCAGCTGGCGGGAAATACCGGCCGCTACCACCGCATCGAGCACATAGTCCACGATCGGGCGGCCGCAGACCGGAAACAGGACCTTGGGCAAGTCCGATTTCATCCGCGTTCCCTTGCCCGCGGCCAGGATGATCGCCAGGGGATCCGACACGCCGAGGATTCTCCGCTCACTGTTTCTTCCGGACAGGCGTTCCGGCCCGTACGTGCTTTCAGTATCTTGGCATGGAGTCCTTACGCCAGCCAGTACCCGGTCATCGGATCCTCGAGCCCCAGCCCGCATTCGCGGAATGAAGTTCGCCAAGACCATGCATTTCGTCAAGTACCATGCCCTGGGCAATGACTATCTGGTATGGGGCCACGGGGCGGTGGATCTCGATCGCCACCGTGACGTCGTTCCCCGGATCTGTGATCGTCAGCGGGGAGTCGGCGCCGATGGGATCTTGTTGCCCGTCCCGAGTAACGACGCCAGCTCGTCCCAGGTTCGCATCTTCAATCCGGATGGTTCGGAAGCCGAACTCAGTGGCAATGGGATTCGCATTTTCGCGCGATACCTGGCCGATCGGCAGGGAGTGGACCAAGGCACGTTTCAGATCAAGACGCCCTATCGCGAAGTGACTTGCCAGGTCTTGCGGGAGGGCCTGGTGCAGGCCGATCTGGGGACCGCCTCCTTCCACAGTCAGGATATTCCCTGCCTGGGCCCACCACGAGAAGTCCTCCAGGAATCGTTGCAAATCGGCGAACAGCAGGTTCGGTTCTCCGCAGTGAACTTCGGGAACCCCCATTGCGTGTTGATTCGCGATCACTTCCAGGAAACCGAATGGCGGCATCTGGGGTCCCTGCTCGAGGCCCATGACATGTTTCCCCAGCGAACCAACGTTCAATTCCTGACCATCGTGGATCGGCAGCGGGTCCGGTTGCGGATATGGGAACGGGGTGCCGGACCGACGAGCTCCTCTGGCACGAGCAGCTGTGCGGCGGTCGCGGTGGCCCAGCGCCTGGGATTGGTGGAATCCCCCGTGATGGTGTCGACCCCCGGAGGCGAGGTCCACGTCTCGATCGATTCCGATTTTCGCGCGTTTCTCTCGGGCCCGGTTACGCGCATCGCGGACATCGAGCTCGACACGACATTCCTGCCCCTCGATTGACACGCGTCATGGGGAGTCGTTCCGCGCCCCGCCTGGCGCTACGAGGGGAGTCGGGCAATCGCCTCGAAGTCTTTCCGGAGTGACCGGTAGAGCTGCTGGAAGATTGGAAAGTGACAAGAATATGTCACTTTGGCCGCCCGTCGCGGATCGGTTTCCGAGGTAAGCCGGATGGTGGCCTGGCAGGCTTCCGCGATCGAGGCATATTCGCCGCAGCCGACGGCAGCCAGCAGGGCGACGCCATAGGCGGGGCCCTCCTCGGCATTGATGGTGAAGACCCGCTGACCGAAGACGTCTGCCTGCAACTGTCGCCACAGGGGGCTCTTGGAGCCCCCCCCGGAAACGCGAATGCGGCGGACGGGGACGCCCAGATCTCGGATGATCTCCAGGCTGTCGCGCATGGCGAAGCAGACTCCTTCCATAATGGAACGCGCCATATGGCCGCGATCGTGTTTCAAGGTCAGGCCCACGAAACAGCCGCGGGCGTGCGGGTCGGCGTGTGGGGTCCGTTCTCCGGCCAGGTAGGGGAGAAAAAACAGTCCCTCGCAGCCGCTGGGGGAGGCCTGTGCTTCCCGATTGAGTACGTCGAACACATCCCGACCTGTCAGCTCCGCCACCTCGCGGCAGAGGGATTGCGCGAACCATTGCAGGGCGCCCCCTCCCGTCAGGCTGACTCCCATCATGTGCCACTTGCCATGCACGGCGTGGCAGAACGTATGGAGTCGGCCTTGCGGGTCGACCTGCGGAGTATCGCAATGGACAAACATGATCCCGGATGTGCCGATCGAAGTGGACAATTCGCCCGGTCGTACGATTCCCGTCCCCACGGCGTTGGCAGCGCAGTCCCCGGCGCCCGCAACGACTTGGCACGATTCGGCCAGTCCCAGCAGTTCGGCCACGTCAGGCTTCAGTCGTCCCGTGACTTGCTCCGATTCAAAGCACTCGGGGAGCAAGGAGGCGTCGAGTTCCAGCTTGTCGAGCAGTCCCTTGGACCAGCGTCGCTTGGCCACGTCCAGGAGCAGGGTACCGCTGGCATCGCTGACATCGGTGGCCAGCTCGCCCGTCAGCCGCCGGCGGATTTCGTCCTTCGGCAGCAGCACGTAGCGGGTCCGATCGAAATGCCGAGGCTCGTGGCGTCGCAGCCAGAGGATTTTGGGCGCGGTGAAACCGGTCAGTGCCGGATTGGCGACGAGCTTGATCAGTTGCTTGCGCCCACCCGCTCGTGCTTCAATTTCTTCGCATTCGGCCGCGGTACGCTGGTCGTTCCAAAGGATGGCAGGGCGCAGGACTCGGAACCGCGCGTCAAGAAAGACACTGCCGTGCATTTGTCCGGAGAGGCCCAGTCCCTTGACGTCCGCCGGCTTGCAGCGGAGTCGTCGCACGACCTGCCGAATGGACGAGACCGTGCTCTGCCACCAATCCTCAGGTTCCTGTTCGCTCCACAAGGGGCGGGGATGCGACGACGGATGCGCGACCGATGCCTGGGCCAGAATCTTGCCTTGGTGGCCGATGGCCAGCGTCTTCGTCGCGGACGTACCGACGTCAATTCCCAAGTAGATCCGCATGGCATCCCCCGCGCCGATTTGGAATTGCCGCGGGTACCCGTTCCCATATCGCGGCGTGGGTTCCTATGGTAAGGTTGCGACAGACATCCGCCCAGGCGCCATCGCGTCGGCCTCTCCTTTTTTCACGGACCGAATCGTCATCATGCGCATTCTCTCTGGTATTCAGCCGACGGGCCGGTTTCATTGGGGAAACTACTTTGGGGCCATCCGCCAGTACATCGAACTGCAGCATGGGAACGAGGCCTACTATTTCATCGCGAACTTGCATGCGCTGACGACGGTCCGAGACCCGGAGGTCTTGCGGCGATACACGCTCGAGGCGGCCACCGACCTGCTCGCCCTGGGTCTTGATCCGCAGGTGGCGACGCTGTTTGTGCACTCCGACGTTCCCGAGGTCTCCGAGCTGATGTGGCTCTTGATGACCGGGACCCCCATGGGGCTACTGGAACGTTGCCACGCGTATAAGGAAAAGAAGGCGCACAACCTGTCGGCGGACGCGGGGCTTTTCGCCTATCCCGTCCTGATGGCGGCCGATATCCTGGCCTACGACGCCAACTACGTCCCCGTGGGGGAAGATCAGGTGCAGCACATTGAAGTGACGCGTGACCTGGCGCGCAGTTTCAATCATCACTTCGGTGAGACCTTCGTCATGCCGGAAGCCAAGCTGTTGGCACGGGGCGCGCGCGTCCCGGGGACCAACGGCGAGAAGATGTCCAAGAGCTACAACAACACCCTGGACATCTTCGCGGACCCGAAGCAGCAGCGTCGCGAGATCATGCGGATCCAGACCGATTCGCGGCCCATGGCAGATCCCAAAGACCCCGACACGGATCACCTCTTTCAGCTCTATTCCCTGCTTGTGGACGAACCGCAACGAGAGGCGATGGCTGCCACGTATCGCCGCGGCGGATTCGGCTACGGCGAGGTCAAGACGGCGGTGGCCGATGCGGCCGAATCGTTTTTTGCTGCCCCCCGCGCCCGCCGCGCGGAAATCGCCGCTCAGCCGGACTACGTGCGCCACGTCCTGGCCGACGGTGCTCGGCGGGCCCGAGAAAAGGCCGCGGAAGTTCTGGCACGCACGCAACAAGCTTGTGGTATTGGGTGGACCCATGGAGATTCTGGCGATCGGTACCGAAATCGTTGATTGCGCTCGGATCGCAGGCCTGATTCAAAAGCACGGAGAGGACTTCCTGCGAAGCGTCTTCACGCCACGCGAGATCTCCTACTGCAGCCGCCGGTCGCTCGCCACGCAGCAGTACGCTGCCCGCTGGGCGGCCAAACAAGCCGTCCTGAAGGCCCTGGCACTCGTCCCCCGCGGCGACTTTGCCTGGTGCGACGTGGAGATCCGCGGGTCGCTGCGGAGCGGGCTCTCCGCCGCCTTCTTCGGGCGATTGCGACGCGTTTGCCAGGAACGACATGTCACCGGAATCCTGGTGACCGCCACGCATTCTCGATTGAGCGCCGCGGCATTCGCAGTCGCCCTGGGGAAATCCGCGTCGTAGCGTTTCCGACGACCGGATCAGTGCGTGGCGACGCAGGTCCACAGAATGTGAGAGACCGTCACCCCATGCGTCCGCAGGGCGCCGCGACGACGAGATACCTCGATCGTAGTCTTGTCTGCCCGCTCCTCGACCAGGTCCGGCCCCCGCCCCAACAGCCGATGCACGTCCTCGCCCGTCAAGGGAGTCCCTTGCCGCAACGCGTTGTCGAGGGTGAAGTAATGGTGCTGGGCACCTGTCCTTGCGGCCCGGTCAAGAAAACAGAAGGTCACGGCCATCAAGAACGCGGCCGCCAAAAAAACGCGGAAAATCCATGAGCCTCGCCGGGAGGACTTGCCGAGCATGCTGGCTTTCCTTCCCGTGACCGCAGTGCTATACCTGACCGTGCGGAGCGCAGCATCTTAATCCCTGCGCGGTTTCCCCGCATCACCCGATCATCCGGATCATTTGAAAGGAACAACTGATGGGTCGTTACTTGAATTCGATGTTAACACTCGTGTGCTGTCTGGGGATTGGACTTGCGGCACAGGCCCAGGAAGGGGTTGTGCTTGGCAAGGAGCATGCTCGACTCAAAGAGCTCGTGGGTACTTGGGACGCGGTTGTCAAATTTGGCGACAACGAATCGAAGGGGCAAATGGTCTACACCATGGGCCTCGGTGGACTGTGGCTGCTCAGCGACTTCAACGGAGAATTCGCGGGTGCCCCTTTTCTAGGCAAGGGCGCGGACGGCTTTGATCAGCAGAAGGGAAAGTACGTCAGTATTTGGATCGATTCCATGTCGACGTCGCCGACGATCAGCGAAGGAACCTTGGACGCTTCCGGAAAGGTCATGACCATGTATGGCGACATGGTGGGTCCCGATGGAAAGCCTTTCAAGACGCGGATGGTGACGGAAATGACCGACAAGGACCACATGGTCTTCACGATCCATGGAAAGGGACCCGATGGCAAGGAAGGGCCCATGATGAGCATCCATTATGCGCGGCGAAAGTCGAGTTGATGCCGCGGACATCGCAGCTCGAGCCTGCCGACCTGGTTCGATGGTTCTACGACGATCTGCAGGAATTTGGAATACTGTCCGAGGTGGCGGCTGACGAGCTGCCACCGGCCATGCGACAGCTGTTGGTTCATGACGACCACATGACTGTGTCGATGGAGGCGTTTCACCAGTCCCCCGTCGACGTCCAGGTCTTGGGCACGCGGCGTGACGATTCCCACTATGTCCGGATGAGTCTGCTGACCCGCGCCGTGGATGGCGTGGTGGTCCAGTTGGGGTTCGTCCGCATTCTCCGGCGCAAGATGGCGCCCTCGGTTTGGCAGGAGATCACGTCAGAGCGTGTCCCGCTGGGGCGGATCCTGATCAGCCACAATGTGCTGCGGAAAGTAAGTTGGGAACGGCTCTTCCGGTTTCAGCCCGGGCCCGCCCTGCAATCCGACCTGCGGCTGCCTAATCACGGCATGTATGGCCGCACCGCGCGGATCCAGGTCCGCGGTGAACCGCTGATTGACCTGTTGGAAATCGCCCTGGTCGACCAAGGGGTATCCGGACCTGTCCCGGAAGGCTTCTGATACCGTCTGAGGAGTTCGGTTCGTGCTCGATCGCGGCACGGCGTATCGACCGATGTCCGAGTCCCCTTGCAGCGAATGCCTTACGAGCTCAGGTCTTGCAACGCGCCCGATGGCACTTGCCGTTTGCTCATGACCCGCGTGAGTTTGAATCGGCCCCACCATCCCATCGAGGTGCCCTCGACGTGAAACGTCTGCAGGTGGGGAAGTGCCGTGGCGAGCGGGACCACCTGGTTCGTAATGGGATTTCGGCTCAAGTCGAGGTGATGGAGCAGCGGAAAGGCCGACAAACGCAGGGCGTTTTCGTCCGTAACGCCGCAGCCCGCCAGGACGAGACGCTTGAGGCGCGAGAGCGATGCCTTGTTCTCAACCAGCAGAAGGACGGCGGCATTCCCCACAGGTGTGTCAACCAGTTCCATCGACTCGATCGTGGCGGTCAGCTCCGCGAAGTCGCCGAACGACTTTTGCAGCCATTCGGTGTATCGTATGTCGAGCTTCGCTCCGAGTTCCCTCAGCCGCCGCTCGAGATCCTGCTGAGCCACGTAGCGATCCATTTGGTTGGCAATCCAGGAGCGCCGGTCGGTCTGAATGGCCAGAAACTCTTGCGCCTGCTCGTAGGCCTCCTGAATACGACGAAACTCAGCAACCTTCCCACCGTGGTCTGGATGCGCCATCTTGACCTTGTCCATGTACGCCTGTTTGACGTCGTTGATCGTGTAGGGTGGCAGTAATCCCAGGACCATCATGAAGGGTGGACGAGCGTCCGGTTCGTGGTGGATGGGTTCGGGCGTCTGGGCCACGATGGGTCTCCTGGGGGATGGATGACGGGGCGATGCGTTATCCACGCAGCGATTGGATCGCGTCGCCGTCCGTATCCTTGATTTCGAACAGTTCGTTCAAGCGGGTCACGGCGAGCACTTCGTGAATGGCCGGCTGCAGCTCGGTCAAGATCATGCGAGTCTCATGTTGACGTGCCGTCCTGTGAAGGACGAGCAACCTGCCCAGAGCGGCACTGGAAAGAAACCCAACCCGTGCGAAATTCAGGATCAGCTGGCTGGGCTTTTCTACCTCCACCAGCCGGAACAGTTCCTGACCCAGCTCATGGATATCCACCTCGTCAACGATACTGCGATCGATGATTCGCGCGATGGTGATGTCGTCGGATCGAGCGACTTCGATGTGCTGATCGCTCATGCAATTCCTGCCGAAAGGAGGGGATGGTATTCGCGGAGTCGGAGATGACGGGCCCTGCTGAGTATCGGAGATGGGGGCCATTTCGGCGAGTAGGGGACGACGGCGTGGGCGGCTCGATCCAGGCGAGCTGTGAAAAGGACAGGGCATCGCCGAAGTGGCTCGGTTCACGTATGCTGGCGAAAGCGACGGGCAACGAAGGGCATGGTTTCCTCATTCTTGGTGTCAACGTGAAATACTTCCAGATCGGATTCGGGATCCTCGGGTTGGCGGCGGCCGGTGCGACGGTCGCGGAGGAGTCGATTGAAAATAAGGTCGAACGGCAATTGCCCGCCATGGTGGCGCTGTACAAGGAACTGCACGCGGTGCCTGAACTATCCCTGCAGGAGCAGGCCACGGCGGCGCGGGTCGCCAAGGAACTTCAAGACGCGGGATATGAGGTCACTCCGGGTGTGGGTGGCCATGGCGTGGTAGCGGTCCTCCAGAACGGCAAGGGACCCACGTTGATGCTCCGCGCCGACATGGATGCCCTGCCCATTGTCGAGGCGACGGGGCTCGATTACGCCTCCCATGTACGGGCCGAGGTGCGGCCTGGCGAACACGTGGGTGTGATGCATGCCTGCGGGCATGATCTGCACATGGCGAATCTGATCGGGACGGCCCGGATATTGGCAGCCGACAAGGGGGCCTGGCAAGGCACGCTGCTCGTCGTGTTTCAACCGGCCGAAGAACGCGTGGAGGGGGCGCAGGCCATGCTCGATGATGGACTCTTCCGCCGGTTTCCACGACCCGACATGGCCTTCGCGTTCCATGTTTCCCCCGCACTTCCCGCCGGAACCATCGGCTATCGCGCTGGGTACATGATGGCGAATTCGGACAGTATGGATATCACGATCCGCGGCAAAGGAGGTCATGGCGCGTTCCCGTTTCTGACGATCGATCCGATCGTCATTGCTGCCCGACTGGTCCTCGACTTGCAAACCATTGTGGGGAGAGAGACGGATCCCAACGATCCGGTCGTGGTCACGGTGGGTGTCATCGAGGGGGGCACGAAGCATAACATCATTCCGGACGAATGCCATTTGCAGCTGACGATTCGCACCTATCGCCCCGAGGTCCGCTCGGCTGTGTTTGAGGCGATTCGCCGCAAGGCGGAAGCCGCTGCGGCCAGCAGCCATGCCCCCGCACCCGTGGTCCAGGTCTCGGATGGGACACCCGCACTGCGGAACGATGAAGCACTGACACAGCGAATCGTCCAGTTGCTGGCCGGGGAGCTCGGCGAAAAGCAACTTCGCGAGGTCGCACCCATCATGGGTGCCGAGGACTTCAGCCAGTTCGGGCACGCCGGCATTCCCGTAACGATGTGCATGCTGGGGGTCATTGCGCCGGACCGGCTTGCGGAGTATTCACAGCGAGGTGAGATCCCCCCCGTGCTGCATTCCGCAAAGTTCTATCCCGATCCCGAGCCATCCTTGCGAACGGGCATGCGGGGCATGACCGCCACGGTGATGGGGTTGCTCCCGAAGCCATAGCATGCCATGCGAGGACGGTACGTCGGGGGGTGCCCTTATCAATGCGTCGGGTGGGGCATGGCCGCCGCAAATTCGTATGTCCGGCCTGCCGGAGTGCTGGACGGCACTTGTTTCAGGGCGATGTCGTACAGCTGCTGCCCTTTGGGAGTGGGATACTGCCCCGTGATGCACGCCCGGCAGAGCTGATCTTCCGGCAGCGAGAGGGCCCTGGCGATGGATGCTGGCGGGAGGTACCGCAGTGAGTCGGCGCCGAGTTCGCGGGCCATGCGGTCCTGTGCCGCTTTGTCGATTTCCCCGGTGGCGGAGTACCGCGCCGCGAACAGTTCGCTCACGGTCGACATGTCGATCCCGTAAAAACAGGGGGCAATAATGGGCGGGCAGGCCACCCGAACATGGATCTCGCGTGCCCCACCTTCCTCTCGAATGCGGTGCAAGAGAACTCGCATCGTGGTTGACCGGACAATGGAGTCCTCCACCAGGAGCACCCGTTTGTCGCGAAGCACCTCCCGCAGCGGCGTGTATTTGCTGACGGCCGTGGCGTGGCGCGTATCCGGGCTCTGGATGAACGTACGTCCCAAATAGCGATTGCGAATCAGCCCTTCGCGAGCCGGGATCTTCAGACGATACGCCATGGCGTCTGCCGCGGCTTTGCTGGTGTCAGGCACCGGTACCACGATCGTACTTTCATCCAGCGGTACGGCGGCGTCGGCCAGCTCACGCTCGGCCAGCTCCTCCCCCAGTGCCCGCCGCGCCTCGTACACGCTACGGCCATCCAGTACGCTTGCCACGTTGGAAAAATAGACCCATTCGAAAAAGCAATGGGCGGTCCGCGACGTCGGGGCAAATTGCTCGACGCGGATCCCCTGGCCATCCACCAGGATGACGTGGCCAGGTGGAACTGCCTGGATTGTGGCAGGATCAAAGCCCAGGTTTGCCAGCGCAACACTCTCGCTGGCGGCGGCAAAGAGCATTCCATCGCTGGCAAAGCTCAGCGGCTTGATCCCCAGCGGATCCCGGGCCACCGCCATCTGCCCCAGGGCGTTCAGCAGGACCAGGCTGTAAGCCCCATCGACCCTTTCGTTCAGCCGGACAAAGAGCTCCGCCAGGTCCGAACGAGGATGCTCGGAAATCAGACGGCTGATCTCGTGCAGGATCAATTCCGTGTCGGTGTCACGCGATAGATGGTGCTCGCCGTCCCGCAGCAGTTCGGTCCGCAGTTCCGCATAGTTGGCCAGTTGTCCATTGAAGGCAAAGCTGAACCACTTGTTCTTTTGCAGGTGCTGACGTTCGAAGGGCTGTGCGTCCTCCTTGTCATCGCGTCCGCACGTGGCGTAGCGAACGTGGCCGATGCCGGCCAGGGCCTGATAACGCTGCATGAGACTTTCGCACTTGCCCGGATGGGACAGGCGAAAGACCTCGCTGACCGAGCCCACGTCCTTGTGGGTGCGCAGCAGTCGTGGGTGCGAGGGTGAGTAGGAAGTGATTCCCGCCGCGAGCTGCCCGCGGTTTTGCACATCGAGCAGCATACGGGGGAGCAGCCGCGTCACCTGGGCGGGGCCGCCCGCAGGACACAAGGGACTCGGCGGTGTATCCGGCAGGTGGTAGACCGCGGCGACACCGCATTCATCATGGATATCATGCATGGAGGAAGTACCGTCGTGGCAGGTAGGGCCGGCGGGGACGGGCTGCACGAAGGGCCGGTTCGCGGCCGTGCTGCCCCTGGCCTATTATCCGGCACGGCGGCGGGTGGAGGCAACCACCGGTGACGAATCGGCCCAGAGATGAGCAAGATCGCTTGAAAAACCGAGTACCTGCGGCAGTTGCCGGGCGCGGTGACTGGCGATCGATTCCATCACGCGCTCCGCCAGCTCGACCGCCGCACAACCGACGCGCCCGTCAACTTCCGGCGGACGACCATGCTGCAGCGCGTCGAGAAACTGACGTAACTCGTCGGCGATCGCGTCCCCGCGGGGGACTTGGATCACCTCGCGCGGCAACACCGTCTGGAAGAAATCCGAGCGGAGTTGCTGAATATCGCCGGGAGTAAGATTGCGATCAGGAAACGACCCGGACGCAACGGCAGATGACGCCCGCACGATCTCGACCGCCGGTGCGCTGAGATCCACCTGGAAAAAGGAGTTCGGACCAACGATCTGCCAGCCCCGGCAGGGGGTCGTGCTGACCCGGGACGCGATCAGGTTGGCGACGCACCCGTTGCGGAATTCCAGGCGCGCCTGGGCAAAATCGTCGTGACTCCCGAGCACATTCACCCCGATCGCCGAGACACGTACCACATCCTGGTCGACCAGCTGCAAGGCCAGGTCCAGGTCATGGATCATCAGGTCCCACACCACGCTGACATCGGTCGAACGGAAGGAGTAAGGGGTCAGTCGGCGGGCTTCGAGGTAGAGGGGCGGGCCCGACAGCCGTTGTCGGATCACCTTCCAGGCGGGATTGAATCGCTCCACGTGCCCGATCTGCAGGATGGCGTGGTGTTTCCGCGACAGGGAGGCGAGCCGGGCGGCATCTCTTGCCGAAGTGGCCAGGGGCTTCTCCATGAAGACGTGGATGCCGGAGTGAAGGAGTGACTTGCCAATCTGGGCATGCTGCGTACTGGGGGCGGCGACCACGGCGGCATCAATCTGGTTCCGTAATGGCGTGTGGCAGGGGAGGGCGGGAACCTGCAGTTCCGCGGCGAGCAAGTCTCTGGCTTCGGGCAGCGGGTCGACCACTCCGACCAACTGGACGTCTGGCATCGCCGCCAGATGCCGCGCGTGAATGCGTCCCAGGTGTCCCGCGCCGATTACCGCGATGCGAGGACGCATCACGCCGCTCTCCGGAAATCGCGGGACCGGCCGTGCCGACCCTCGTGCTGGCACTGCACGAAATTGAGCAGGTGGTTCACCTGGGGCATGAGCTTTCCCTTGCCACGCAGGATCTCGCGGGCGTGGTCAAGGCCCACACGGGCCCGGTAGAGCAAACGGTGCGCTTCCGAGATTGCTTCGATCGTCTCGCGGGTGAAGTTGTTCCGTTTGAGCGCCACGATGTTGACGCAGCGAGGGCGAGCCGGAACCCCTTCCAGCAGCATGAAGGGGGGGGCGTCCTGCAGCAAACGGCTGACCCCACCGATGAAGCTGTAACTGCCAATGGTCGCGAAATGGTGGACGGCCACGGCTCCCGATAGCGAGGCGTGGTCTTGTACGTGGACATGTCCTCCCAGCATGGTACCGTTTGCCATGATCACGTGGTCTCCCACGTAGCAGTCGTGTGCCACATGACAACAGGCCATGAGGTAGCAGTGGCTGCCGACAATGGTAATCCCGCGGTCCTTTTCCGTGCCGCGATTGACCGTAACCCCTTCGCGAATAATGTTGTGATCGCCGATCACCACTTGGGTGGGTGAGCCGCGGTAGCTGAGGTCCTGGGGTTCGCCTCCGATCACGGCCCCGGAGAAGATGTGATTATGGCGCCCAATCGTGGTCTTGCCCGTGAGCGTCACGTTGTTCTCGATGATCGTCCCCTCGCCGATGACGACGTCGGGTCCCACGAAGGAAAAGGGACCGACTTCGACGTCGTCAGCCAATTGTGCGTGGGGGTCCACCGCAGCGAAGTGTGAGATTCGATTTGCCATGCAGAGGGTTCCCTTTAGGCCGATTTACGGCGGACTTCCGCCGTACAGAGACCTCGCAACTGACGAACAAGCTCGGCGTTCAATTGATGCCCGCTCCGATAGGCGAAAATGCGGGCCTGGAGATCAACTTCGAGCAGTGCGAGGTCCCCGATCATGTCGAGGATCTTGTGGCGGACGCATTCGTTCGCGAAGCGCAGCGGATTGGCGATCGGGCCATCGGGTCCGAAGACGAGCAGATCCTGGTAGGTGATACGCTGGGCCAGGCCGTTGGCGCGGAGGCTGGCCGCTTCGGATTCCAGAATGAAGGTCCGTGCCGAGGCGATTTCGCGGCAGAATTCCTGCGGTCCGACACGCAGTTCAAGCACTTGACGGCCGATCGGGCTGGCACCTCCAAAGTCGAGGTCATACCGGAGCGTGAGGCCGGGGACGCGGGAGGGTTCCGCCTGAATCCAGGCTTCGTCGTTGCCCACGCGCAGGCATTCCTCCACCCGCAGTACATCCCGCGGGGCCTCCTGCGTCACGGTCCCCGCGGCCAGGAGGGCTTCGACGGCGGCGCGGCTGGAACCGTCCCAGGCCGGCATCTCCACCGCGTTGACCCACACCTCGCAATTGTCAATCTGCAGGCCGGCCAAGGCTGCCAGGATATGCTCCACCATCTCCACTGCCTGGCCATGCTTGGCCAGCGTCGTTCGGCGTGGCGTGTCAATGCGGTTGTCCACGCGCGCACGAATGCGGGAAACGGGCGAAAGGTCGCAGCGGACAAAGCTGATACCGCTGTCGGGCAGCGCGGGACGGAATTCGACCGTGACATCCTTGCTGGACCAGTAGCCGATGCCCGTCAGTCGAACGGGGCGCTGAATCGTACGTTGCTGTCTCGCGGGTGGCTTCAAGAAACTGGTGTCCGAATCGATGATGCACGGGCGGGTCAAGGTCGCGGAATCGGTCCGGCCCCGCTCAACGGGTCTGCGCGGGGCGATTGCCGGCAGCCGTGGCGTTCGCCGACGACTTGGCATAGCTGCGAGAGATCTGTTCCTTGATGAATTCGGTGATGTTGATATTCCCGGCCGAGAAGACGAGGGGCCGGTTGACTCCTTCCAGAATCGACTGCTGGTCCTTGGGATCGATCTCGGAACTGTTGAAGCGAACGACCATGGAAATGCGATTGACGCGGGCAAAGGTGCTGACTTCCGCTTCAATCTCCTTATAGACCGTGTAATACACACTGGCCTCGCGTTCGATGAATTCCTTCTTCTTTTGCGTCGCTTCGATCTGACCGTCGGCCTGGATTTTCAGATACTGGGATTCGAGATCCTTGTATTCGGGAGAACCGGTTTCGAACTGCTTCATCCGTTCGCGGATCGATTCCAGCTGCTGGCGGCGTTGCCGCATCTGGTTCTCGACCGCCTGCACATCCTGTTTCAACTTGTCCATCGACTGCTTGAAACCGGGATGGGCCTCAAACACTTTGGCAATATCGATCACCGCCACGCGGGTGCCGGAGGAAGACTCGGCGGGGGGAGCGGCAGGTGAGGATTGGGCGTTGGAAAGGGATGCGGAAGCGGCACACGCCACGAGCGCCCGCAGGCAAGCGCGAGAAAAGCATTGGGTCACGATCAGCACTCCTTGCTGCAGTGGTGTCATCCTTGACATGCCGGCAATGCACTTGGGCCTCGCGCCCTCCGTCGAGGGGCTGGGAACCAAGGCGGCGTATTTTGCGCGGAACGCTGCGGCGAGTAAATAGCAGAAATAGGATTCCAGCCAGGTTCGAACCACGATTGCAGTGCCTGCGTGGGGGACATACCATAAGATACAGCGCGACTCGACCGCTCTGGGACGCGCAAGCGACCCGCTTTTCGGAGATTCGGCTCGTGCCATCGCTCTTCGTCATCCAGGGACAGGACCAGGGACAGCGGTTCGACCTGGAACATGCGGTGATCGGGCTGGGCCGCGGTCAGGAGAACCAGATCCAGCTCCATGACACCGAAGTGTCACGCCGCCACGCGGAATTGAACCTCGTGGAAACGGACCAAAGTTACGTCGTCTCCGATCTGGCCAGTTCCAACGGAACCTTTGTCAATAACCAGCGGATCCAACGACAGCCACTGCGGAGCGGAGATCGCGTCCTGATGGGCCGCACGCTCATGATCTACACCGGCCGCGAGGATGCGTCGCTAGGACAGCTGGCGAAGACCGTCGACATCGTACCCGCTCGCGACATGGAAGAATCCCGGATCGTACGGGCACTCGGCAGCGATGCCGAGGATCTCCACGAGCCGGACCGGAGCGACAACCAGTGGCTCTCCCGCGCCCGCAGCAATCTCCAGGTGATGTACCGCACGGCCCTGGCGGTCAGCCACACCCTGGATATCGACCAACTGCTGCGAAAGGTCCTGGAACTGATCTTCGAATGGGTCGAGGCCGACCGGGGCTGCATCATGCTGTTCGATCGGGGGACCGGTGAGCTCGTGCCACGGGTTCGCCAGAACCGACCAGGGATCCGCACCGACGACAAGATGTCGATCAGCCGCACGATCCTGGATTATGTGACGCAGAACAAGGAAGGTGTATTGTCCAGCGACGCTCGAGATGATGATCGCTGGGACGCGGGGGGCAGCATCGTGAGGATGGGGGTCCGCGAGGCCATTTGCGTCCCCATGCAGGGCCGCTACGATACCGTCGGAATTATCTATCTGGATACCTACACTTCACCCGGTCAACGGGTCCTCTCGCCCGTCACAACGAAGTTTCATGACGACCACTTGAAGCTGATGATCGCCATCGGCCACCAGGCGGCGCTCGCCGTGGAAGACACGGACTACTATGGAGCCATGGTGCAGGCCGAACGCCTGGCCGCCATCGGCCAGACCATCGCTGGACTTTCCCACCACATCAAGAACATCCTTCAGGGGGTGCGCGGTGGTAGTTACCTGATCGAAGAGGGACTGCGCCTGGATCAGCCCGATACCGTGCGGAAGGGCTGGAGCATCGTAGACCGGAATCAGGAAAAGATCTCGCGTCTCGTGCTCGATATGTTGACCTTCAGTAAGGATCGTGTCCCCGAAACGCAGCCTGCGGACCTGAACGCCGTCGCGCAGGAAGTCGTGGAATTGATGCAGTCGCGAGCCAAAGAGCGGGAAGTGGAACTCAGCTGCACACCCTGTCCGGACCTTCCCATGCTGACGTTCGACGCGGAGGGAATTCATCACGCCATCTTGAACGTCGTCACCAATGCCATCGACGCCTGTGAAGATCGGCAGCCGGCACGAGTCGCCGTAAAGGTCCTGCAAGACGTCCCCCGAGGGCTAGTCCAGGTGGTGGTGGAAGACACCGGCCTCGGCATCGCGGAAGAAGTCCTGCCCGGGATCTTCCAGCTGTTCCATTCCAGCAAGGGACGTCGCGGCACCGGCCTGGGACTCTCCGTCTCCCAGAAAATCCTCAAGGAACACAATGGGGAGATTCGCGTTCAAAGCCGTGCAGGCGTCGGCAGCACGTTCACTTTGGAGTTCTCGGCACTGACCCCCGACACGGTCAGCCCTCCCGTCCCCGGCGAAGCACCCGCCGTGACCCAGGGCTAATGCGAGTCGCACCCACGCGTCGCGTGCGCTACGTCGTGTTTTCCAGACGCAAACGGCGAACCATCGCTACGGATTTGCAATATGCGTTCGAGGGCGTTGTCCCGTTGGCGCCGTCGACCAGTACCCCCCACATCAGGCCGATCGCCGCATGCCCGGCCGAGATGGCGTCTGGGACGATCGCGAGTCGACGTGCGCGCGGAGGCCGTCCGCGTAGGTGTTGAGCAACGCTTGGGTGGCCGCCTCGGAAAATACACGAGGATCACAGCGAAGGCAGACCGTAAGCCTTCGCAAGTACGTGAATACTGCCAGGGTGGCATGCATCTTCTGACGCAGCGGCGGAACTCCCAGCACGCGGTCCAACAGCAGGTTGCCACACTGTACCCGGCCCTGTATCCGAGGAAACGTCGCCGTAAACCGCTTACTCGGATCCCCCACATTGGAAAGGGTCAACGATGCCAGACAGCGGTTGCGTCGTAAGAGCAACGGTAACAGCCACGGCACGCGCTGCGATACCATCACCGCGTCCATGAACGCCGATCCTTCACGCCCCAACTTGATCCCCGAGGTCTCCTGCCGGATTCCCTTGAGAAGCTCGTCCAAGTTCCGGCAGGCAGATACGCGGCGAGTCAAGAACGTGTAGGACGTCATATTGGCCGCCGGCATGCTGTGGTCATGCTGACCCCGCATGTCAAACGGCATCATGATCCGTAGCCGTGGGTCGCCCCAGGTCGATCCCTGTTCCTCATTCCACCGACCGACCGACCGAAACATCTCCGCCAACAACAGATCATTCAGCATGGCACCTTGCGTGGCAGCCACCTGACGCAACGCCTGATGCTCGTCCGGTAGAAACTCCACCGCGCAGATTCCTGGGGAAAGTACGTCCGCATCACGCAGCGGATAGTCGACGCGCGGCGGAGCCACGGGCGCAATCGAATGCCCAAAGACACTCCACCCCTCTCGCAATGCACTCCAGGTCAGCTGGGACCGATTACCGTCCAGGTACTTTCCCGCCATTTTTCGACGTCGGTACCGCAATAACGTAGCGTCCAGCGGCATCATCTTCGGCTGGGCATCCCGATGACCAGTACGCTGCCCATAGGCAGCCAACAAGTCTCCCAAAAAGCGGTACACACCCGTTCCATCCGTACATCCATGGTGGACTTGCAGCACGATCCGCGAGCGGTTCTCTCCCACGCGGACCCAGAACCGAATGCCCGACGATTGCACCAGGTCCAGCGTCGCCGCCTTCTCGGTATCCAATGGGACGTCCCATGTCCCCCAATCGACCTCCGGATAAATCTCCGGCGCAATGACCCAGCACGGGCAATCTCCCTTGGCCCGGCGAATCACGGCCCTCGCCAATGGATGCCGTTCCAACGCCTCTTCCAAGGCCCCATCCCACGCCCCGCGTTCCACTTGCCCCGTAAAGTCCAGATGGATAAACGACGTCATGGGGTAACGCGGTGTGTCGTCCGTGACGAAGAACGCGTCGATCGGCGCAAGATGCAACGGAAAGAGCTTCGCCGAAGCGGCGCGCGAGAACTCTGACGCTACGCCCATGGTACCGCTAATGGCTATTTCCCCCTTCTTGAGGATCCTAACCGCGCCGCCATGTGACGGCGAATTATTTTCTTGCCAAATTGGCCCAAAGCCCCCGTATTGCTGTTCGATCTCGGCTGACAGCTTGCCCAATCCAAACTTCGCCGGGGCCCAAGGCATTATCGAGCGGCGGCCGGTGTGAGCCCGCGGAAAAAGCCACAGAATCGCTACTATCGGCCCGCGTAGCCGTCTCATCCGTCAAACTCGACGAGCGCCACCTGTCTAGCCCAATCCCACGAATGGATTGGAGATTTTCTCGCGACCAATCGTGGTCGCGGGGCCGTGGCCAGGCAGGACAATCGTGTCCTCGGGCAGACAGAAGAGCCGTTCGTGAATTGCGGCGACGAGCTCGCCGTGATTTCCGTCGGGAAAATCGGTACGCCCGATGCTCCCACGAAACAGGACATCGCCGCCCAAGACCAGCCACGGATCAACACTGCGACAGAGAAAGGCTACGTGACCGCGGGAGTGACCAGGGGTTTCCAGGACATGCCAGGGAATTCCCGCTGCCTGTACCTCGTCCCCCTGTTGGACCAGTCGGTCAGCCGGTGGGCTGAGAATCTCCTGGCCAAAAGGGGCAGAGAGATTCCCCCATGGGTCGGTCAGCTTGTCGGCATCGCCTGCGCCGATCAGCAAAGGAATGGAGGGAAACAGGGACTTCATCGCGGCATTGCCCGCGATGTGATCTCCGTGTCCATGCGTGTTGAAGATGGCCTCCGGCACCAGCTTCTTGACCGAAAGGAAATCCACGATCTTCTCCGGCTCAAATCCCGGATCGACCACAATGCAGGCATTGCTGTCATCGCGCCACACCACGTAGGTGTTCTCGTCAAAGGGTTGCGAAACAACGGCGTGCCAGTGGATCTTTGGATTGTCCATGTCACCGACGGAACGAGCGGAAAAGCGGAAACGGTAAACCGTATCGACTGAGTCCTCTGCGGGGAATACGGGGGAATCGCAAGCGGGGATAAGGCTTGGTAAACCTTACTCCCCGAGTCGGCGATACATAGGAGTAACGGCCGCGTACGGCGGGACGATTCCCTGGACCGGCAAGTGGGTGGGGGGTGAAACGACCCCCCATTTTGGTGTTGAACATCCCTACGCGGTGGAATTATAAGCCTTCGCATTACGAAAGCACAGGTGGTTGAATGTTGCACGGCTCGCGGCAGCGTTCCAATTCGTTAGTTATCCTCAATTGGCTGACGTTCCTCATGCCGGGATTGATCCTGGCACAGGCGCCCGAACGGGAAACCCTGACACAGCCCGTCTTGCGAGTCCAGAATTCGGGCGAGGCATCGGAGCCTGCGGCAGCGAGTCCGCCAGCGCCTGCCGCGCCGGCACCCACGGTGAAGGACGAAGCCAAGGTGGCATCCCGGAGCCCCGATCTGGCTTCTCCCATAATTGACACGAAGGAACTTCCAGAACCGCAGCGTCTCTTGAACGAGGCAATTGTCGACGCCAACAAGTGCGTCCAGCACATCCAGTCGAACATCAAGGACTACACGTGCCTCCTCGTGAAGCGCGAACGCGTCAATGGAACGGTACTGCCCACGGAATACATGGAGGCCAAGATTCGGAACCGGAAAGTGGTTGACGGCAAGGTCGTTATCCCCTTCAGCGTCTACATGAAGTTTCTCAAGCCCTCGGACTGCCGGGGGAGGGAAGTTGTCTTTGTCGAAGGGAAGAACAACGGCAAGCTGCTGGCCAAGGAGGGAGGCTTCCGCGGTCGCCTGCTCCCGTCGGTCTGGCTCCTGCCTACGGGGCGGATCGCCATGGAAACCAATCGCTATCCCATCTGGGAGGCTGGAGTCGAAAACCTGGCCGCACGCTTGATTGAGCGGGCCGAAGCCGACAGCGAAATCGATAAGTGCATCGTGACCTATCGCAGTGGAGCGAAAATCGATAACCGCAAATGCAAGTTCCTGGAAGTCCGGCGCCCTGTTCCCAAGGCCAAGGAGAACTGCAAGTCGGGTATGAATGTCTTCTTGGCCCAGGTGTTCATCGACGAGGAATGGAATATTCCCATCCGCTACGGCGCATACGATTGGCCAGAGTCGCCTGAGGATCGACCCGAAGTGGTGGAGGAGTACACCTACCAGCGGATCAAGTTGAACGTGGGGCTGACCGACGCGGACTTTGATTCAAAGAATCCCGCCTACAGTTTCTGACGTGCCACTGGCCCTTCGCACTACGAACCAGCAGCAAACCGAACGGGTGGGTGAAGTCGTAGGAGCGTGCCTCGCCGGACCGCTCGTGATCGGCTTGTCCGGCCCACTGGGTGCGGGCAAGACCTGCCTGGTACGCGGCCTGGCGACAGGCCTGGCGATTCCACCGGACGAAGTGGCCAGCCCCACATTTGTGCTCTGTCACGAGTACCACGGGCGATTCCCCGTCTATCATTTTGACGCATACCGTCTAAGCGGTGCCGCGGAATTTGCGGCACTGGGGGTCGCCGACTATTTCTGCAGTGACGGAGTATGCGTCATCGAGTGGGCAGATCGTGTTACCTCCGTGCTTCCTGAGGAACGCCTCGACATCGCATTCGAGATGCACGACGACGACGAGCGAACGTTGCGGTTCACGGGTCAGGGGAACGCCGCCATCGAACTGATCCGCACGATCTCCCGCGACCCTCGAATCCCCAGCGCCTGCCGGCAGGATGGGTAACTTCTCCTCCCTCAGTGCCCTTGTGGCGCCTTGAGAGACGGACGTCACCTGGTCATTCTCCATGGCCGGCCCCATCTCGGAACCGTCGCTGCCCCGTCACGTCTCCGAAGGCTTCCGCAGGATCTTATCCATGGCTCGCCCCTTCGCCAGTTCGTCGATCATCTTATCGAGGTAGCGGACTTCCCGCATCAGGGGATCGTCAATGTCCTCGATCCGGACGCCACAAATCACACCCTTAATCAGGCTCCGAGAAGGATTCAGCCGCGGGGCTTCCGAAAAAAATGTCTCGAAATCGGTCTTCTTCTTGAGTTGTCCTTCCAGTTTGCGCTGAGTATAGCCTGTCAGCCAGCAAATGATCTCATCGACTTCCGCTTTCGTTCGCCCCTTCTTCTCCGCCTTGGCGAGATAGTGGGGATAGACGCTGGCGACACTCATCTCATAGATCCTGTGCTTGGCCATGATGACGCAGTTCCTCAATCGGATGGCTCTTGCTCGTGATGGCACGTCGCCGTCATGGTCATGCCTTACAGGAACGGCAAGTTCGCCGGGACGCCCCGTTGCCTCCCCGATGCACTTCAACAAGCCAGAAGGATTGGTCATTGGCAACGTGGTGCTGAGAGTCTACCAGAAGAGACTCTGGAGAGCCTCTCCCCAGGGAATGAAATCGGCGAGGTCCACGCGGCTGGTCAACCTCAGTTCACTTGACCCGGCCTGCGATGTGACTCGGACCGATTGGCGAAGGCGTCGTCCAGCAGGCCCTCGATCGACGACCGATAGGGCTCACCGCTCCCGTAGCCTTCCTGGGACTGCGCTGCCGTGGACGGGTGATCCGAGGGCGTCGCCCTCGGCCGCATACAGAATTTGCGTGATTTCGTTCATCCGGCTGGTCCCTTGGAAACATCCGATCGCAGGCAAGCAGCGGAATACATGAGCGAACCGATTAACGTTGAGCCCCGGCAGCCTTCCCGTGCAGATGTCGGTAGACCGCCATGCGGGCCTCATGCCATCGACGCTGGACGGTTCTTTCCGAAACGCCCAGCAGTTGTGCCGCTTCCGATTGCCGCAGACCTTGGTACCAAAGCAGGTCGAATGCGCTTCGCATTGCCTCGGGAAGCGACTCAACAAAAGTATGGAACTCGGACCACTCCTGCAGGAGGCCCGGGTCGCACGTCGAGTCAGCATTTGCCAGGTCCGTCAAGCTGGCGTGTGAAGCAACACCTGGCGGCGGTGTCTGGTGGTGCCGTGCCTGTCCCAAGGGGCCGTAATAATGCCGTGCAATGTCGATCAACTCACGACGCAGCACGGTCGCGGCCAGCCGAAAGAATTCCAGTGAACTCTCTGGATGATGCTCCTTGAGCACCATCCACAATCGCAGGCTGGCCCGCTGAAGGACATCGTCCAGCTCTTCCCATCGGCCGAGCGGCACATGATCTTTCAACATCGTCTGCGTCAGCCGCTGGAGCCTGTTGCGCGTTAGTTCGATGAGTTGCTCGCGCGCTTCCGGCACTCCCCTGCGAAGGTCTTGCAGACAGTCCTCGACTACAATCGTCGTGCTCGGATCGGATTCGGCCGCCATCCCCATGATCATACCAGACGTGGCAGCGCCTTTTGAGCTACCGTCAAGAACAAAGCATGAGGGCGTGAGGGTACACCGGTGGAGACCCAGCGACGGAATTCCAGGATTCTGCGTCGGGCAACGGGTGTGGCGTTCGATTGGGACGTGGTAAGAATGGCGACTGGCCTGCACGTTGCCAAAGGAGCGTAGCACACCATGCGTAGAATCTGGGCCGTGATACTGGGAACGCTGGTCGGCGGTGTCACGGCGGCAGCCGCCGGATTTGCCGTCGCAGCCTTTGGTTTGCTTCCACTTGGTCTGGGCGGGTACCTGGCGGGGCTCGTTCCGCTGGGCCATGCCGTTTTAGCCTTCCCGATCGGCGCGATATGTGGAGCGGTGATGTGTGGCCACGGGTCAATCATTGGCACGAATGGATCCTTGGTGTTGGGGTGAAATTGCTGCCGTCACGCGGAGCGTGACGGCTACAGT